>Ga0115008_10000367_pt1 | contig 33116 bp, 33 predicted proteins | sample FraStrMetagenome_FD_87164 | JGI IMG/M metagenome (GOLD analysis project Ga0115008, IMG submission 87164) | Marine eukaryotic phytoplankton communities from Arctic Ocean - Fram Strait ARC3M Metagenome | ecosystem: Environmental > Aquatic > Marine > Oceanic | place: Fram Strait | collected... | reverse complement strand
GAGGCAAAATTTCTAACCTAATGGGTGAAGTAGGTAAGGGAATTACAGCATTCAAAAAGGGAGTATCTGAAGGTAAAGAAGGTTTAGAGGAATCAATTGATGATGCCGCTGAATCAGCTAAAGGTGTAACTCCTAAAAAAATAAAAAATAAATTATTAATAGCAAGATTGAAAACTAATGCTTGATATTGGCATGTCTGAAATGGTTATAATTGGTGTCGTTTCGTTAATCGTTGTCGGCCCCAAAGATTTGCCACAAATGTTTAGAAAAGTCGGTACTTTTGTTGGTAAAGCCCGTAGAATGGCCCGCGAATTTCAAAGTGCTATGCATGAAGCAGCAGAAGATTCAGGTGTAAATGATATCAAATCATCTTATGATAAAGCTACAAACTTCAAAAATTTAGGACTTGATAACTTAGAGCTTGGGCCAGAATACTCTGCTGATTTAAAGCCAGCTGCAGACATTCCTTCCGTTAAACCTCCTAAAACTTCAAAAAAACAAAGTAAAACTGAAACTAAAAAGCCGTCTAAAAAAAAGGCTTCCTCAAAAACTACAAATAACAAAAGTGTCGTTAAGAAAACAACTAAAGAAAAAGTAGTTAAGAAAGCCAAATAAATGAGCGATAATGAGATTGATGAGCATATCATAGAGTATAGCGCTGCACCATTAATTGAACATTTGGCTGAACTACGAACCAGATTGATATATTCTGTATTAGCTTTTGTTCTGGCAATGCTTTTATGTTTTAGTTTTGCACGCCCATTGTTATTCTTTTTATTAGAACCAACGGCAAAAATTTTACAAAGTTATGGTCAGGCGCCTAATTTTACAACATTTGCTGCTCAAGAAAACTTTTTTGTTTATTTCCGCATATCAGTTCTAATGGGTTTTGGACTATCTTTTCCAAACATTGCTTTCCAGTTATGGCGTTTTGTTGCCCCAGGATTATACAAAAATGAACAAGGTGCTTTCTTACCATTTATAATAGCATCCCCTCTATTGTTTTTAGCTGGTGCAGCCTTTGCACACTATATAGTAAGTCCTCTAGCAATGAATTTCTTTATTGGATTTTCTGACTTTGGTACAAATGGAACCAAAGTTGCAATAGAAGGAACACAAAGGGCAGTTTTTGTTCCTCGAGTAACTGATGTTTTAGATTTGACCTTGAAATTTATTTTTGCTTTTGGCCTTTGTTTTCAATTACCAGTTTTACTTACACTCTTAGGAATGGGAGGTATAGTTTCGAGCCAAGGTTTAAGAGACATGCGAAAATATGCAGTCGTTGGGATCCTTGTTTTGGCAGCTATTGTCACCCCACCAGACGTAATTACACAAGTTATTTTGTTTGTGGTTGTTTATATGCTTTATGAAGTTTCGATATGGTTGGTGAGTATGGTTGAAAAAAAACGAGATAAGCAACTAGCTGAAGATGGTTATTTTGATAATGAACTGGATGAATAATTTTTACTATTGATATCTGTTTGCAAATCAAAGTTTGTTTATCACTATATAGTTATTAAATATGACAAATATTCATAAATTTTATACAACGAACTTAAATTTTATACTTTTTACTTGATTATATGGAGTAAAAAATGCCAAGAAATGCTGAAAAATATTTTTCAAAACCTGAAGGTATGATACCTAACAGCCGTTTTCCACTGCTAATATACCGCAGTGCTGTAGTGGATGGTGGGGCCAAAGCAATTAAGGATTGTTTCCTCTCTAACGGCTGGTCTAATAACTGGGATTATCCTGGTGTTTATGAATATGCACATTTTCACTCTTCAACACATGAACGCCTCGGATGTGCAGAAGGTTGGATGGAATTTAACCTTTCGGTTGGTGAGAATGGTTGGACTAAACTGTGGATTGAAAAGGGAGATGTAATTGTTGTGCCAGCAGGAGTTAGTCATGAAATGATAAGCAAATCTGAAAATATTCATATTTGTGGTGGTTATCCTGATGATCGTGATTGGGATGATGTTCAAGAGGAATTTCTAAATGAGAATGACTATAAACAAATGTGTAAGAGAATCATGATGTTGCCAATCCCAAACAAAGATCCTGTTACAGGATGTATTATGACTGACTGGCATAAGGCACCATCTTTAGTTGATGCAGGCTGGAACGCTTGGCGTGCAACCTTAGATAAAAATTTTTAATTGAAAAAATTTGATACCATTCAAAAGTAGAGAAAACCTACAAAAAAGTACCTGGTCTTAATTAAATAATGAAAATAGATTAAAGCGCTAAAATAATACTTGACAGTTTTTAAAAAAGTGAATTTTAACTTGTAACTAATTGGTTATTATTTAAAAGATAAATAGATCGCATTACTTGATAAAATAAAAATAGCAAATCGAGATAAAACTTAAGGTTTTATATCGAATTTTTTTCAAACGTTATGTTGAGTATAAAAATGAAATTTAAAAAAATACATCTAAAATAATTTAAGATAGGAAGTGATATATGATAATTACTAGAAATGAAGTTAAGGCTGATGTTGCGCAAAAACTAACTTTGGCTGCCATACAGTATGCTCGTATTAAAAAATGGGAAATAGCTGTTGCTGTTTGCGACCCACGTGGAGGACTTGTCTCCTTTTTAAGAACAGATGAAGTAGTATTACCAGCAATAGATTTTGCAATTGATAAAGCCTATACTGCTGCCAGCCTTAAAAAATCTACAAAAAATTTTTTTACAAGAGCGAATAATAATAAATCATTAAGCATGGGTTTAGCGAACCGTCCTAGATTGATGGTTTGGTCTGGTGGGTTGCCGTTTTTTTATGAAGATAATTGTATTGGTGGCATTGGAGTGTCCGGAGCCCAAGATTTTGAAGATATAGAGTGCGCAAAAGAAGCTATAATTTCTCTAGGACTTTCATTTGAAGTTGATTAGGCTTTTACTATGCTTAATATAGTGTCAATATTAAAAGACAAACGTTCTTTAAGTGCGTCTTTATCTAAGAGGTTTTTTTCAAAAATTATTTGCCCAGTGTATCGGTTGGTAAGGTAATAGTACCCAATAGCGGCTATTGTAATATTCAATTGAATTGGATCAATACCCTTTCGAAATTCACCAGCAGAGATACCTCTATTTAAAATATTTTCAACCATTTCTATGTATTTCCGACTCATGTGTTGAATAGCTGGAGATTTTTTTAAATGTACGCCCTTGTGGAGATTCTCCGTATTTATAAGAGATAAGAATTCTGGATTTTTAATATAATAATTCCAAGTAAATTCTACTAAACTTTTTAGAGCATCTGTAGGTGATAGGTGATCCAATTTGAGATTCTGCTCCGCAGTTCTTATATCTAAATATGCTAGTTCTAATATGGTTTGAAATAGAGTTTCTTTATTTCCAAAGTAGTGATAAAGCATGCGTTTATTTGAGCCTGCACGTTCTGAGATTATGTCAACTCTGGCTCCTGCTAAACCATTATTTGCAAATTCTTTTTTAGCAGCCTTGAGAATCCGCTTTTTTGTTGCATCAGCATTTCTTGTTTTTATCAAACTTTTAGTAATCATGTTTTTAATAAGCTTTATTTTTTATCTAATAATATTAGTTTATACTATATATTTATAAAGAGGAAACTATTTTTATAAAAATACTTGACAAATCTATATATAATTAAGTAACTAGTTAGTGCGTAATATAGTTAGGGTGGGGAAATTCGTAACTATAATAGCAAAGATTTGATAAATAATATTTAAAATGTTAAAAATTCATAGGGAGAATAAAATGTCTTTTATTAAAAAATATATAGATAAAGAAACAACAGACCGAAGAAATTTTTTATTAGCATCTGCTGCAGGATTTAGTGGAATTGCGATGGCTGGTACATTTGGTGTAAATATTGCACGCGCTGCAATTAATGATCCAACTTTGGCTTGGAGTTATAGGAATCGTACAAACCCTTATTGGAATGAAATAGTTACTGGTGGGGAAGCATTTATACAGAGTATAGGTAAGTCGAATGATGATTTAACACACTTAATAAATGAAGGATCATCTGAAAAATCTTTAGCTGATGTAAAGGCACTGCTAGCGAAAACTAATGGTGAGCTTGCCCTTGCAATCGACACCAATGATGCCCCTAATTGTCGTCCTGTTGTTGAAGCGGTTGCTGAGGCTGGAGGATTCGTATCCACTATCTGGAATAAAACTGATGATTTACATCCTTGGGATTTTGGAGATAATTATGTAAGTCATATGACTTGGTCTGATGAGGGTCCCGCAGAGCAAACCGCTCGCATCTTGTTTGATGCAATGGGCGGCAAAGGTGGAGTGGTTCATTTAGGCGGTATTGCTTCGAACAATCCAGCGATTGAACGCTTGAATGGTTTGAAAAATGCAATGAAAGACTATCCTGGAATTGAGCTTTTGGCAGCAGAACCTGCTGATTGGGATACACAAAAAGCTAACCAAGTTATGTCTGCATTTCTTACCCGCTATGGTGATGAAATTAAAGGTGTGCATTGTGCAAATGATACTATAGCATATGGCGCCCTCGAAGCACTTAGAGCAGAGGGCATCGAAGGCATGCCAATTGTTTCATATGATGGGAATCCAGAGGCAGTAGAGCTTGTTGGAGCTGGAAAAATACTAGCTACTGTATTTACCAATCCACATTGGGGCGGTGGAATTACCGCAGCCCTTGCTTATCATGCAGCGATTGGCTCGTTTAAACCATCAGAGGAGCCCAATGCGCATCGAGAATTTTATGCGCCTGTTGTTGTGGTAACACATAATGATGCTAAAGAGTTTAAAGCAAAATATCTTGAAAATACACCTTCGTATAACTGGAATGATTTCTGGGGGCCATCAAATGGCCAAATACAGTACAAGTAAATATTAATATAAAAATAAAGCATTGGCCTATATTTTATAGGCCAATGCTTGAAATAAATTAACTAATAATAAAATTAATAATAATTCTTAAACCTCAGGAGTGACCTGTGCGTAATTTACTCACTCAAGATAACTTTATAAAATGGGCACCATTAGTAGTTCTTTTAGTGCTTATACTTTTTTTTACTATTTTAGAGCCTCGGTTCTTTACTACACGAAATTTTGCAAGAATAGGGATATCATCTGCACCCGCACTTATGGTGGCTATTGGAGTTACATTTATAATTATAATGGGCTCTATTGATTTATCAATGGAAGGTTCGGTATCTGTATGTGCTGTTATATTTGCTTTTGTATTCATAGCAATGGGCGGTTCTCTTGCAAGTTTTGCCTGGTTGGCGCTTCCTATCACATTAATTGTTGGAGCTGTAATTGGATTAATTAATGGAATTATTCATGTAAAACTTAAAATTCCTTCTTTTATGGCAAGTTTGTCTATGGGATTTGTTGGAACTGGCTTTGCGCTTTTGCTAACGGGTGGAGATCGTATTCGAGTAAGTGATGAATACTTCAGATCATTACTTACTGTTCGTTGGATGAATTTTCCAATAATGGTATACACAGCTCTTCTGTTTTTAATCGTTGCTTGGTTCATACAAACGCGAACTACATTGGGTCGAAATTTCTATGCTGTGGGAGGTGGTGAAGAACTAGCTGAGACCTCAGGGTTAAATGTAAATAAAGTGCGCATTCTTGGATTTATGCTTGCGGGTGTTTTTTATGCAGTTGGAGCATTACTAGCAGTTGGCCGCATTGGGATAGCAGAAACTGCAACAGGTAATAATTTTATGTTCATTTCTATTACATCTGTAGTGGTTGGGGGTACAGCGCTTTGGGGTGGCTCGGGCGGAGTTTTTAATACCCTAATTGGTGTATTGATTGTTAATGTAATTGGAAATGGAATGGTTGTTATTGGACTTCCTGGATACACCCAAGATGCAGTACTTGGCTTGATGGTTATCGTTGCTGTAGTTTTATCGACAGACCGTAATTCTGTATCTTTTGTTAAATAGGGGTAGAAAATGTTTGTACTAAAAGAGGTAAATAAACACTTCCCTGGTGTTCATGCATTAAAAGAGGTCAATTTCAGTATTGAAAAAGGTGAAATTGTTGGTTTGGTGGGGGAAAATGGTGCTGGAAAATCAACATTGATGAAAGTTATTTATGGTGCTTATCAACCTAATGATGGAGAAATTATTGTTGATGGAAAAGCTGTCAAATTTCAAAATCCTCGGCAAGCAATGGAAAAAGGAATTGGAATGGTTTTTCAAGAACAATCTCTGATTACCAACCTAACAGTAATGGAAAATATATTCCTTGGTTATGAACAACAGTTTGTGAAATGGGGTGTTATAAATTGGAAGTCAATGTCAGCTGCTGCTAAAGTACAGCTGGAAAAGGTAAAACTTGACATCAAACCATCTACGATAACATCAAAACTATCCTTTGCTCAGCGTCAATTAGTGGAACTTGCAAAAGTTTTAACGCTTGAAGAGCGTGTTGATGGTGACTTGGTGATTTTACTAGATGAACCTACATCAGTTTTAGCAAAAGAAGAAGTTAAACTACTTTTCGATCTTGTAAATGAATTGCGCTCAAGAGCTTCGTTTATATTTGTATCACATAGAATAGATGAGGTTATGGAAATATCTGATCGTATTGTCGTTATGAAAGATGGTGAAGTTGTGGATGTCGTAAGTGCTGAACATATAGATGTTGAAGCAATTCAACGTAAAATGGTGGGCCGTAACGTTGATAAAGAATACTATCGTGAGCAAAAGCAAAAACCTTATGATAAAAATGTTAAACTGCTGACTGTTGAGAATGCAGTGTCTCAAGGATCCTACAGGGATCTTAGCTTTAATCTACATGCAGGTGAAGTTTTGTGTCTAGTTGGCACCGAAGGGTCTGGTCGAGAAGAAATATTGAGATCAGTCTTTGGAATTAGTAAACCTGATAAAGGTAAAATTTATATAAAAGGTAAAGAAGTCAAGCATTTTTCAGCTCGTTCTGGAGTTGAAAATGGCATTGGATATATACCTCGCGAACGCAAAGTTGAAGGTATTATTGCTGGTATGAGCGTTTATGAAAATATTACTTTAAGTCAGTTGGATAAACATAGTTCTTTTGGAATATTAAGAATCTCTGAGGAAAGAAGTCTCGCACGTAGTTGGATAAACCAGCTCTCAATTAAGGCGCCTTCAGAGCAAATTGATTGTGGGGGTCTCTCAGGTGGCAATCAACAAAAAGTAGTATTAGCAAAATGGCGCTCGGGTGGGTCAGACATAATCTTATTAGATCATCCTACAAGAGGTCTCGATATTGGGGCAAAAGAGGATGTCTATGAAATGGTTCGTGAAATGTCCAATGCAGGTATTGGCATTGTTCTGGTCGCGGATACTTTGGAAGAGGCAATTGGGCTATCTCATACAATTATTGTTCTTAAGGACGGCAATGTTCAAAAATATTTCGAATATGAGCTAGGAAACAAACCAACTCTTTATGATTTAATAAATTATATGATTTGAGGAAAAAATGAATATTCAAAATATTAAACCCCATCTACCGTGGATTACACTTCTGATTTTGATTGTAATTGTAGGTATTCATGATGCTACTTTTTTAAAACCAAAAAACATGATAAACATGTTTGCAGATATAGTTCCATTATTTATAATGGCGATGGGAATGACTTTTGTAATATATATTGGGGGGATTGATTTATCTGCTCAATCAATTGCAAATATGACAACAGTTATAGCAACTATAACACTTCCGCTTTTTGGAATTGGAGCAGCAATAGTCTGTGTATTTGCAGGCTTTAGTCTTGGGTTGGTTTCAGGATATGTAACAACAAGATTACTTGTGCCGTCTTTTATTTCGACGCTTGCTATTGGGGGCATTGCTTTTTCTTTGGGGCAGTATATCTCTGGTCAGCGTGCACTTTATATGGATGCAACATTGCGAGACCTTTCATTTGGGTGGCTGGTTGGTAAAAGTTTTGGTATTCCTCACGAAATTTATTTAGCACTAATTTTGATATTAATTGGTGTATTTATTGAGCGTCGGACGACATTTGGAAGGGCTTTAAAAGCAATTGGTGCGGGTGAACTTGCGGCGGTAGCTTCTGGTATTAACGTTGCACGAATAAAAATATTAGCTTTTGCTATTTCTGGTGTTTTGGCTGCTATTGCTGGATTATTATTTTCCATAAAACTTTCTGGTGGTTCTCCTACTATCGCAAATGGATTTTTACTACCTGCAATTGTTGCTGTTCTTGTTGGAGGTACTCCGCTTACAGGTGGAGTGGGCGGTGTAATTAATACTGTGATCGGAACTATGATTGTTGCTGTGATCAGAACGTCGATGCTTTATTTTGAAGTGGATGCAACCAAACAACAAATGATCTTTGGCATCATTCTCATCATCGCTATCGCGCTGACAATCGATCGTAGTAAAATGAGGGTAGTAAAATGAATAAAACACTTGGTTATTTGTATTACTTTCTTGGAAATACGTATGAAATCACTGCACAATGGTTGAAGTTCAATTATTGGAGACTCATATAACTTCAGAGCGTGTTTAAAAAAATATCTTTGATATTTTTATTACCAATTAGCAAATATAATAATTTTCATTACTTGGGTTCCCCGGGTATACTAAAAGGACTATAATTTCATGAATAAAAATATTTTGTATCCACCTTCTGAGCCACGAGAGTTTGGATTCTATATTGATGGTAAACCGGTTTATGCAGGTAATCGTGATTTATTTGAGCGATCCTCTCCAGCCCATGGAATTCCAGTAAGTAAAATTCCTCGTTGCCGATTAGAAGATTTAAACGCAGCTGTTAAATCTTCAAGAGTTGCATTTAATGACCGCCGCTGGTCTGGAATTTCTGGGGCAGATAGGGCTAATGTTTTATTAAAAACTGCTGGTATTATTCGGTCTCGTATCGAAGAAATTGCTTACTGGGAAGTACTTGAAAATGGTAAGCCCATAACTCAAGCACGTAATGAAGTGAATAGTTGTGTAGGAATGTTTGAGCTTGCAGCAGGCTTATCGCAAACAATGCATGGTGATAGCTTTAACAATGGTGGTGACAATGCATTTGGAATTGTTACACGTGAACCCATTGGGGTAGTTGGACTAATTACTCCATGGAATTTTCCATTTTTGTTACTATGTGAACGTATCCCTTATATTTTGGCTTCTGGAAATAGTGTCGTAGCAAAACCTTCAGAAGTCACAAGTGTTACAACACTTATTCTTGCTGAAATCATGACACAGGCTGGTCTTCCAGAGGGTGTATTTAATGTTGTAACAGGGCCTGGGCAAAGTATTGGCAAATATATGGCTGAACATATGGATATAGACATGCTATCATTCACCGGGTCAACTTCAGTTGGGAGATCTGTTGTTGCAGCATCTGGTGCTTCTAATTTTAAAAAACTTGGATTAGAGTTGGGAGGAAAAAACCCACAGATTGTTTTTGCAGATGCTAATTTAGATGATGCATCAGATGGTGTTGCATTTGGTATTGCTTTCAATTCAGGCCAATGTTGTGTTTCGGGATCACGCTTACTAGTTGAGCGCTCTGTTTCAATGAAATTTGTCGAAATGCTTTCTAAAAAACTTAAAAAAGTGAATACTAACGACCCGTTGGATGTTGATACACAAGCTGGTGCAATTACAACAGACGCACAAAACTCAACAATTTTATCATATATTAATAAAGGTTTAGAAGAGGGAGCCACTTTGGTGAGTGGAGGTAAATCCATAGAAATTAGTGGAGGTCAATATATTGAACCGACTATTTTTACAAATGTTACAATGGATATGGTAATCGCTAAAGAGGAAATTTTTGGTCCCGTTTTAGTAGTGATACCCTTTGACACAATTGAAGACGCAATTAATATAGCAAATAATTCAGAATATGGACTAGCGGCAAGTGTTTGGACCAAGAATATCGACAAAGCTCTAACTATTTCGCGTAGAGTTCAAGCTGGACGTTTCTGGGTAAATACTACTCTAGCAGGTGGTCCAGAACTACCTATTGGTGGCTTCAAAGCATCTGGTTGGGGGCGTGAAGCTGGAATGTTAGGTGTAGAAGAGTACACACAGGTTAAATCTATACATATTGAGACTGGTAAGCGCGTGCATTCTTTTGATTAAATGAGGGCAAGATGATACAATCATATGACTATATAATTATTGGAGGTGGTTCAGCTGGATGTGTTTTGGCAGCTAGACTTTCAGAAAATAGTAAAGTAAATGTTCTTCTGCTTGAAGCTGGCGGCAATGATAGCCATCCATTTATTAATATACCAGCCGGTTTTGCAAAAATGACAAGCAGTCGTTACACTTGGGGTCTCAAAACAGCACCGCAAAAACATGCCAATAATCGTGAAATACCATATGCTCAAGCGCGTGTAATTGGTGGTGGCAGTTCAATTAATGCTGAAGTATTTACTAGGGGAAATCCTGCTGATTTCGACCGCTGGTCTGAAAAAGAAGGTTGTGAAGGTTGGTCGTTTTCTGAGATTCAGAAATATTTTATTCGTTCAGAGGGTAATTCTATCTTTGCGGGTGATTGGCACGGAACAGACGGTCCGTTAAGTGTATCGAACCTGGCTAATCCACAAGCCATGACACTTGCATTTGTTAAATCATGCCAGCAAGCAGGTATTCCTTACAATTCTGATTTTAACGGTTCTTTACAAGAGGGTGCTGGCATTTATCAGACCAATATAAGAAATTCGAAACGGTGCTCAGCTTCCATCGGTTATTTAAAACCTGCATTAGGGCGCTCAAACTTAACAGTTAAAACAAATTGTCATGCACATCGAATTCTTTTTGAAGGTTTGCGTGCCGTTGGTGTTGAGTGTGAGATTAGTGGTAAATTGCAAAAAGTGCACGCAAATATGGAGGTTCTTGTTACCTCGGGTGCGATTAACAGCCCAAAGCTGATGATGCTTTCAGGTATTGGACCTGCAAAAGAATTATTGAAACATGACATCAAAATAGTCCATGACCTGCCAGGTGTTGGAAAAAATCTGAATGACCATTATGGAATTGACATTGTTGCTGAACTTACTGGTCAGCAGAGCATGGATAAATATAGTAAGCCTCATTGGGCTGTTATGGCTGGGATACAATATATGCTATACGGTTCTGGCCCCTTAGCCTCAAATATAGTGGAAGGTGGAGCCTTTTGGTATGGAGATAAATCGGCGAGTATCCCAGACTTGCAGTTTCATTTTTTGGCTGGTGCTGGTGCAGAAGCAGGCGTGCCTAGTGTTCCTAAAGGTAGGTCAGGTTTAACCTTAAATTCGTATAATCTTAGACCCAAGGCGCGCGGAACAGTTAAGCTACGGTCGAATAGGATTGAAGATATGGCGATAGTTGACCCTAACTTCTTGGGTCATCCTGAGGATCTTAAAACATCAGTTGAAGGCATTAAAATGAGTATAGATATTTTCCAGCAAAAAAGTCTACAGAAATACATAAAAAGTATTTGTTACCCAAATAATAAAGTAAAAAGTCAAACTGATTTTGAAGAGTATGCTCGAACAAATGGTAGAACTTCTTATCATCCGAGTGGAACTTGTAAGATGGGTATTGATGAAATGGCGGTTGTAGACACCCAGCTTCGTGTTTATGGTATTGATGGTTTGCGAATATGTGACTGCTCAATAATGCCTAGTTTGATTAGCTCTAATACTAATGCTTCAACAATAATGGTAGCCGAAAAAGCCAGTGATATGATACGTGGAAATATGTAAGATTTTCTCTTGGTAAAAGGGGTGGTTGTAGCAACCATCCCTTTAATAATAATTAATCCCATTCTGGTGCCCAAGGGACCAGATCTTCCCCCACAATACGAAAACCTGTGTCCTTCATTTTTTCGATATTATTAATATCTATATTATTTAGGGTGAAATTAAGAATATTGAAATTTTCTTCAATATTTTTTGGATTAGTCGACATCGTATTTACTGATACACCCTTATGCAAAATCCAAGATAATATTACTTGAGCTGGACTCTTATCATATTTTTCACCTATTTTTGAAAAAATTGGGTATTTGAAAACTTCTCCTCGAGCTAAAGAGCAGTAAGATGAAAGTGGAATACCTGTCTCAACAGAAGCATTCAATAATACATCTTGATTAAGAAGAGGGTGAAATTCAATTTGATTTGTCACTAGTGGTGTCTCAATTATTTCCTTTGCATCATACATCATTTTTGCAGTGTAATTTGAAACACCAATATTACGAGCCAACCCTATATTTTTTGCTTTTTCCAATAATTTTAAAGATGGTGCAATATCTCCACCTATTGGTGGCCAGTGTAAAAGAAGTACATCTACATAATCAGTGCGTAGTGCTTTTAAGCTTTCTTCAACAGAATCTATAAAACGTTGATCTGAGAAATTATCTGGGTGCACTTTAGTTGCCAGACATAAGTTACTACGTTTTATTCCAGTTGCTTCTAAGGCTTCACCAGTTTGCATTTCATTCTCATACATCTGTGCAGTGTCATAAGCTCGATATCCAATATTTGACGCATGTTGAATGGCATCAAAAAGCACTTTTCCCTTCAATGGAAATGTACCAAAACAACGTTGATAGGTTTTTTCATAATAAATAGACATATTCTCTCCAAGATTTGTTTAGAATTGTGGCTATAAATAACTATTTAGTTACATTTAGTAAAGTTTATATATTTTTTACTAACAAAAAAATTTACTTGTAAATTAAATGATTATAAGCAATAACTAAATAGTTACTTATTATATTTATTAGAGGCTATAATGTCAAAAATCAAATCAGCTCAAGAGGCAGTTTCATTTATTCAAAGTAATGCGATTGTGGCAGTAAACTCTTCTAGTGGCTTATGTTGTCCTGATGCTGTTTTAGCTGCCATGGGAGAACGTTTTGATCGTGAAGGTTTGCCAAGAAATTTAACTAGCATTCACCCAATTTCTGCCGGCGATATGTTTGGCACACTTGGTGTCGATCACATCGCAAAACCTGGTATGCTTACAAAGATTATAGGTGGTTCATACCCCTCGGGGCCAACGAAGGCAGAACCACCAAAAATCTGGCAAATGATAATTGCGGATAAGGTTAAGGCCTACAATGTCCCATCCGGTATCATTTTTGATATTATGCGTGAAGGTGCCGCCAAGCGACCTGGTGTTTTAACAAAAGTAGGGTTAAAAACTTTTGTTGATCCAGCATTAGAAGCATGCGCAATGAACGATTCGGCCAGAAAAGAGCCCTTAGTATATCACCGTAAATTTGAAGGTGATGATTGGTTGTTTTTTCCTGCGATTTGTCCCGATGTTGCGATTATCCGGGCAACTACCGCAGACGAGCGTGGAAATTTAAGTTTTGAGCATGAGGGAGCATATCTGGGGGCTATGGAAATGGCACTTGCAGCTCATAATGCTGGAGGCCTAGTAATTGCACAGGTTAAACGTGTTGCACAAAATGGATCAATCCGCCCCCATGATGTCCATATTCCTGGAATACTTGTTGATTTAATCGTGGAAGCCCCCGAACAACTTCAAACAACTGCCACAAAATACGACCCAGCAATATCTGGAGAATTGCTTCGCCCAATGCATACATTTAAAAATGTCAATTTCAACGTTGGTAAGGTTATTGCGCGTCGTGTTGCTCAGGAGCTGAAGCATGGATGGGCTGTGAATATTGGTTTTGGTATATCAACAAATGTCCCACGAATATTTAATGAAGAGGGTCTTCATGGCTCGGTTACTTGGATGATTGAACAAGGGGCAGTTGGAGGTGTTCCACTACTTGATTTCAAGTTTGGATGTTCAGCTAACGCAGAAGCATTTATTGCCTCACCACATCAGTTTGCATATTTTCAAGCAGGTGGGTTTGACGCTTCATTGCTGTCTTTTCTTGAAGTTAGCAAAGACGGTTCGGTTAATGTCTCTAGGTTGCGTGGTGTGCCACATCGTACAGCTGGCTCCGGGGGGTTTGTCGATATCACATCGAGAGCTCGCAAGATTGTCTTCTCTGGTAATTTTAATGTTGGTGCTAAGGTTGGTATCAAAGATGGCTGTTTGATTATACACAAAGAAGGAATTGCAGCAAAATTTGTCGATGAGGTTGATCAGGTGACATTCTCTGGCTTACGAGCCACGGAACAGGGGCAAGATGTGACTTATGTGACAGAGCGTTGTGTCATTAGGCTTTTAAACGGCAAGCTTGTCGTGACTGAAATTGCACCTGGAATCGATCTCCAGCGAGACATATTAAATCAGGCGACTACAAGTATGATAGTGTCGGATAACCTCAAAACTATGGATGCGAACTTATTTTACCCAAAACTCATGCAGCTTTCGCTGGTGAAAGCATGATACAAAGTGGTGTTTTCTCACTAAAGATAATCAAGAGTATTGGTATCTTGAGAATCGAGCGTGAAGATAAGCGTAATGCACTCGATGCACACATGATGAACGAATTAGGGGCTATCTGCCGAGAAATTGAATGCAACAAAGATATCTTAGTATTAATCCTGACTGGTGTAGGTAAATCATTTTGTTCAGGTGGAGATATTAATGCATGGTGCAATTACACGCCACTGCAATTTGCGCGCCATTGGATTCGTGATGGTCACGAAAGCTTTGATCGTTTGGCACGATTGCGGCAGCCGGTAATTGCCGCAATTAATGGGCACGTATTTGGTGGTGGGCTAGAGCTTGCAGCTTGTGCTGATTACCGTATTGCAGAGGATCATGTAGAAGTGGGTCAGCCGGAATGTAGCCTTGGAATCATCGCTGGTTGGTCTGGGACACAAAGGGTTTCTCGCCGATTTGGCTCTCAGGTTGTTCGCCGCATGGCTATTTTTGGTGATGTGCTATCTGCTAATAAAGCACTTGCCGAGGGTGTGGTTGATGAAGTTGTTGGGCAGGGTGCGTCACTTGATAGAGCGATGATATTAGCTACGGCTGTCATAAAACGAGGTCCACTGGCAACCGAACTCACCAAGATGCTAATTAATGCTGCTGAGGGCGAGGAACGTGAACGTGTTCTCGAGGCTTTCGCAGGACATATCGCAGCGTCAAGTGGAGAATTAGCTGAGGGTATAAGTGCTTACCAAGATAAACGTTCTCCAAAATTTAAAAGAAAGAAATGCATATGATCCGACATTTTGTTCATCTACGGTTCCGTCAAGATGTTAAGACAACAAAAAAACATGAACTTTTTGAACGCCTTAATAATCTTGTGACTCTACTTGAGGATGCCATAGATTTTCAGTACAGGCAAAATGTTTCCTTTGAAATAAATTTGGTTCGTGGATTTGATGATATGTTCTGGATTGATTTTGTGGATGCAGACGCGCTTAATTTATACCTCATGGATGAGGAACATAATGCTATAGGGACTGAGATAGTCGAATGCCTTGTTGGCAAAGCAGAGGGTGTCTTTGTATGTGACATAAATTTATGATGTCATCTATCGATCGATCCTTTCTTGTATCACTATTTAACGCGGCTGTAGCCGCCGCAGATCCAAAGGAAGCTTTACGGGGTCATCTGCCAGATAGACCTAAAGGGCGAACTGTTGTGATTGGAGCTGGTAAAGGTTCATCGCAATTGGCAGCTGCTTTTGAAGATCTATGGGGAGAACCTGTGGAAGGTGTAGTGGTTACGCGGTACGGTTACGCAACGCCTTGCCGATACTTACGTGTACTTGAGGCAGCGCACCCTATACCTGACAAAGCTGGTCTGAATGCTAGTAAAGCATTACTTGAGGCTGTTTCAAATCTTAATGAGGATGATCTAGTCATCGCTCTCATTAGTGGTGGTGGGTCTTCACTTTTGCCTGCACTACCTAATGGCTTGACGTTGAATGATGAACAATTATTGAATTCCATTCTACTTAAATCTGGCGCACCCATAAAGGTGATGAACGCTATACGTAAGCATGTCAGTCAGATTAAAGGTGGACGTCTTGCCGCCGCTGCTTTTCCTGCGCGAGTTGTTACATTAGTAGTTTCTGATGTGCCGGGTGACGACCCTTCAGCGGTTGCATCAGGGCCAACCGTTCCTTCTGAGGTTAGTCTTGAAGATACAAGATCATTGATCACAAATTATTGTATTAAACTCCCTAAATCAATTATATCTCATCTTGAGAACGAAGCTGCGCGAGCGCCTATAGCTGACGACGTAATATTTTCACGAAACGACACTAGGGTTATTGCATCGGCATGTTTGTCTCTTGAAGCAGCGCAGTATGAATCTGAGAGACAGGGCATTCCTGCAGTAATTTTGTCAGATGCAATTGAAGGCGAATCGCGGGATGTCGGATTGGTGCACGCAGCGCTTATTCATGAAATAGTGGCCAAAAACCGCCCTTTTGTGGCACCTATTGTTTTATTATCTGGTGGGGAAACCACCGTAAAAATGTTAAATACTGGAGGACGAGGGGGGCGTAACAGTGAATTTTTATTATCCCTGGCTACGGCTATTGATGGATTGGATAATGTTAATGCACTTGCTGCAGACACAGATGGAATAGACGGATCTGAGGATAACGCAGGGGCTTTTGTGGACGGTAAAAGTGTAACACGAATGCGATTGTCTGGTTTGGACCCCATGAGATCTCTTTTAACCCACAACTCTTGGGAAGCTTTCGAGCAAGTGGGAGACCTCTTTGTAACTGGACCGACTGGTACGAATGTGAATGATTTTAGAGCAATCTTGATTCGACCTCATAAGTAAATCATTAGGTAATTGATCCCATGTTGAACAGTTTTGTTTTGCTGATTTTGCACCTTAATATCTAACGTGACAATTCCACGTTCCAAGTTGGAGGTTTTTTTTAAATCTATAATAGTAAAAGTTGCTGTGACCTCATCACCTACGAATACTGGAGCGGAGAATTTCCAATCCCAACCTAATGAAGCTATTGCTGATAATTGTGCTGGTGCTTGATTCTTAAGGCCGTCAATTAAGGATAATATTAACAAGCCATGGGCAACGCGATTTGAGAATCCATGCGCTTGAGCAGCACTTTCATTGATATGGATTTCAAACTGGTCACCTGACAAATTAGCAAAACTGTCAATGAGATCAGATGTTATAAGGCATGAGCCAGTCTCAATAACATCGCCCATGTGTAAATCTTGTAGTTTATAGTGGCCTTGTTTTAAAATACGAGTGATCACGGCGTTGGTGCGTCTTCATGTATTAATCCCGTGGCTTTCAGATCAATCCAGAGTTGATCTGGAATTTTCTGGTTGAACCAATGGAGATTCTGTTGCAATTGCTGAACAGTCCTTGTGCCAGCTAAAAAGGAAGGTACAGCTGGGTGTGCTATGATAAATTGCATGGCGACAGCTGGAAGTTGTACTTCATATTCTGCACAAATCACCTCCATTTTTTGAACACGTTCCAATATTTTTTTTGGGGCAGGGGCATAGTTATATTTTGCATTTTTACTAGCGCCAGTTGCAAGAATTCCTGAATTGAAACCACCTCCCACAACTACAGCAGCACCACGTTTTTCGCAAAGAGGTAAAAATTTATTTAGTGGTTCCTGCTCCAAAAGCGTGTAGCGTCCTGCAAGTAAGAAACAATCAAAATCTCGCTGTTCCAGAGCTTCATAACAAACTTCCCATTCATTTACACCGACACCAATAGCTTTAAGAACACCTTGGTCACGCAAATTAGAGAGAGCCTTCCAAGCACCATTCATAGCCTGTTTGAAGGCTTCAGGTTGTTCATTGCCGCGTGTGAAAACATCAATATCATGAATAAAACAAATGTCCATGCGCTCAAGATTTAATCGCTGTAGGCTGTCTTCGAAACTACGCATTGTACCATCGTAACTGTAGTCAAAATTCATTGCGAAGCGGCCTGCGTTTGTCCAAGGGGCATAGTCGATGTTGGACTTGCATGCAGGCTTTAGGATACGTCCAACTTTAGAAGATAAAACAAAATCATTACGGTTTTTCCAGCGAAGTGAGTGTCCAGTGCGAAGTTCAGAAAGTCCGTGCCCATACATTGGTGCAGTATCATAATACGTTACGCCATTTTCCCAAGCATACTGAAACATTGCGTCAGATGTTTCTTCGTCTATCTCTCGAAAAATATTTCCAACGGGTGCTGTGCCAAAGCCAAATTTACTAACTTCTAAATCAACGCGTCCAAATTTACTTTTTTCCAAATGATTCATTATATTTCCTCAATATGTAACTATTTGGTTATTTTAAATTTATTTATTTAATTATCAAGTACATAAATTGAGTATATTTACTTGACCACACGATAACTAAATATTAGTATATAACTAGATAGTTACAAAGGTTAATTTATGTTTTTTTTAGATACACATATTCAAGTTCGTGATATGGCACGACAATTTGCGAATGATATTATTAGGCCTGTGGCTGAAGAACTTGATCGTGACGAAAAATTTGCAGGAGAAATATATAAGCAGATGGGTGATCTTGGGTTGTTTGGAATTTGTGTTCCAGAAGAAATGGGCGGTCCTGGTTTTGATACTGTTACTTATGCTTTGGTAATGGAGGAGCTCTCTCGAGGCTACGCATCTGTTGCGGATCAATGTGGTTTGGTAGAGCTACTCACGTCACTACTTGTAGCACATGGCACTGATGAGCAAAGAAGTATTTGGCTTAATGACCTTATGTCGGCAAAAAAATTTGGTGCTTATTGTATTACTGAAGCAGAAGCGGGCACAGATGTATCTGGAATACGAACAGAAGCAGTATTTGATGGTAAATGTTGGAAACTGAATGGTGGAAAAATTTGGATTCATAACGCACCAGTTGCTGATGTTGGATTTGTTCTTGCAAGGACAGATAAAGAAAAGGGTAATCGTGGTATGTCAATATTTATTGTTGATTTGAATAGTCAAGGTATTGAGCGGGGGCCAAAAGAACACAAAATGGGGCAAAAATCTAGTCAAGTGGGAGCTTTAATGTTTGATAATGTCCTTTTGCCTAAAGAAGCTTTGCTTGGTGAAGAAGGTAGAGGTTTTCACATGATGATGAGCGTTCTAGATAAGGGACGTGTTGGCATTGCTTCATTGGCTGTTGGGATTGCTCAGGCAGGTTTAGAGGCCGCTCTTGAATATTCAAAACAACGTAAACAGTTTAACAAACAAATATTTGAATTTCAGGGTGTTCAATGGCTTTTAGCTGATATGGCTAAAGACATTGCGGCTGCTAGGTTATTAGTGTGCGATGCAGCTCACAAAATTGACAATGGAGAAAATGCAACGAAAGCATGCTCAATAGCAAAATGTTTTGCTGGTGATATGGCTGTGGCACGGACAGCAGATGCAGTACAAGTTTTTGGTGGATCTGGATACATCCGCGGATTTGAAGTTGAGCGTTTGTACAGAGATGCAAAAATTACTCAGATTTATGAAGGCACTAATCAGGTTCAGCGAATGATAATAGCTCGTGAACTCTACAAGAATGGAGCGTCCTCATGAGTGATCAAGTCGCACTAGTTACAGGGTCAAGCCGTGGAATTGGTTTTTCTGCTGCCCTCGAATTAGCGCGTGTAGGTTATAATATTGCACTCAATGCCCGAGCACCCAGTTCGCAAATGGATAGAGCTGCAAAAGTAATAGAGGCAGAAGGTGTCAAAGTATATGAAGCTTGTTTTGATATTAGTAAAATTGAAGAACATAACATGCAACTTAACGCCATCGAAGAGAAGTTGGGTAAACTTACAACACTTGTAAATAATGCTGGTGTTGGTGTTATGAGCCGTGGAGATCCTCTAGATGTAAATTTAGATAGTTTTGAACGCTGTATGAATATAAATGCAAAAGGGTTATTTTTTTTAACACAAAAATTTTCTAAAAAATTACTATCACGTGAACGCTCATCTGATCTAAATTATTGCATTATAAATGTAACATCTTCAAACTCGGTTGCTGTTGCAGCTTCGCGAGGCGAGTATTGTGCTTCTAAAGCTGCTGCATCAATGATATCAAAGGTTTTTGCTGTTCGCTTGGGTGCTGAAAATATTCCTGTATTTGATGTCCAACCAGGTTTGATAGAAACTGAAATGACTAAAGCCGTCATTGATATATATAAACAGAAAGCAGCAAATGGTCTTTGTGTTATGCCCCGGGTTGGAAAACCTGAAGAGTTGGGAATAGTGATTAGTTCGTTAGCAACCGGTAAAATTCCATACACCACTGGCCAGGTTATTTCTGTTGATGGTGGGATGCTATTACCTCGTTTTTAAGGAGAAAAAGATGAAAATTTTATTACCTGATATTAATGGCATTCCTTCATCATACTACTTACAAGGAAGTCCAATTTTGAATGCTAATGTTGGCACAAATCCAGCTAGAGTTATTTTTTCTGCAGCTCATGTTGTTTCAAATCCATTTAGCAACAATGATCCATCTGGTTCAGCTTCAATTGATTGGGAGAAAACAATCTCTTTCAGACATCATCTGGTGGATATGGGGCTTGGAATTGCTGAAGCAATGGATACTGCACAACGAGGCAACGGACTTGATTGGCCAGGAGCTCTAGAGCTAATTCGGCAAACGAAAAAAGAGCTGCCAAATGCTTTAGTCGCCAATGGTGCAGGTACAGATCAATTGGATCTAACTGATTTAGGCTCACTCGATGATGTGAGGCGAGCTTATTTTGAACAAATAGATGAAATTCAAAAAGTTGGTGGCCAAATTATATTAATGGCCAGTCGCGCATTAGCAAAATTAGCTAAGGGCCCAGAGGATTATATTTCAATTTATAATGAAATTTTACGTTCATGTGATCAACCCGTAATTTTACACTGGTTGGGAGATATGTTCGATCCAAATTTAATTGGATATTGGGGCTCAAAACTATTTGAAGATGCGCTTGAGACTGTATTGACAATAATTGAGGCTAATTCTGCAAAAGTTGACGGAATAAAAGTATCGTTACTCGACAGCAAAAAAGAAATTTTCATGCGTGGGCGTTTGCCAGATGGAGTAAAAATGTACACAGGTGATGATTTTAATTATCCTGAGTTAATAGAGGGTGATGCGCAAGGTTATTCACATGCTCTTTTAGGGATATTTGACCCAATAGCGCCTGCAGCAGCTCAAGCTATTTCTAAACTAGGTGAGGGAAATATAAAATCATTTCGAGCACTTTTAGACCCAACTGTTCCTCTTGCACGACACATTTTCAAAACGCCCACTCTGCACTATAAAACTGGTGTTGTATTTCTCGCATGGCTTAATGGGTTTCAAGATCATTTTATTATGTTGAACGGTGCACAAGCAATGAGGCCTCTGCCATACTTTGTAGATTGTTTTAAAATGGCCGATAAATGTGGTGTTTTACGTGATCCAGATATGGCTGTTTTTCGAATGAAGTCACTTTTACGGATATATGGATTGTAAATCAAATGAGGAATTTCTCCAACGAATACTCTTCACTTGCACTAAATACTGCAACACTTGGCCATAATATTGATGGTTTTGGCGCTGGATGGTCGCCAGAGAAAATAATAGATGCTTGTTCAGAAAAAGGGTTTGGTGCAATCACGTTTTGGCGTCGCGAAATTGGCAATAAAGCCTTCGATATTGGCAATAGAGTTAGAGATGCAGGATTAGAAGTTTGTGGCCTATGCCGAACACCTTTCTTAATTGGCCCTATGGCACCAAAGCCTCATAGCGTCATGATGGATGATCTTTACTCTTCAATTGACATGGCTGCTGAGCTAGGTGCATCTTGTTTAACTAGTGTTGTCGGAGGGGTTATTGAAAATAGTCACTCGATTAAAGAAAGTCTTATGCGTGTTGCAGAAATAACTGCAGAAATTGCACCATATGCAAATAAAGCGGGTGTGAAATTCGCATTAGAACCACTTAATCCTGTATTTGGTGGAAATCGTTCATGTTTGGTAACTGTACGAGATGCTATTGATATATGTGAGATGGTTGGTGATCCAAATGTGGCTGTAGCTATTGATGTATACCATGTTTGGTGGGACCTAACATTACCAGAACAACTGATACGTCTTGGTGGTGAAAGAATAGCTGGATTTCATCTTTGTGATTGGCTTGCTGATACGAACGATTTTTTGCTGGATCGTGGCATGATGGGCGAAGGTGTTGCTGATATTAAATCAATCCGTCAAGCTGTTGAAGATTCTGGATATAATGGTTTTTGTGAAGTTGAAATTTTTTCAAAAAATAACTGGTGGAATCATGATCCAGATAAATTACTTGATACAATTGTAGAGCGCTTTAGGAGTGTTTGTTAATATATTTGTCTTAATTAATGAAATATAAATGAGGATTAAAAATGAAGGTACTTGTACCCGTTAAACGTGTCATAGATTATAATGTAAAAGTTCGTATTAAAGCAGGCGAAAATAAAGTTGACCAACTAAACGTAAAAATGTCAATAAATCCGTTCGATGAAATAGCTGTTGAAGAAGCTGTACGTCTGAAAGAGGCCGGCAAGATTGATGAAATTATTGTGGTTTCCATAGGCGTTCGGGAGGCACAAGAAACGTTGCGAACTGCCTTGGCAATGGGGGCTGACCGCGCGATATTGATAATAGCTACCGAAGACTCATATATAGATATTGAACCTCTTTCTATTGCTAAACTCCTTAGAGAAGTTATTGAAAAAGAAAATATAAATCTTGTGATAACTGGCAAACAAGCAATTGATAATGATATGAATGCCACCGGCCAAATGCTTTCTGCTCTTTTAGGATGGTCACAAGCTACTAATGCTTCAAATATAGATCTTCATAATGATTATGCTCTAGTTACACGTGAAATTGATGGTGGTTTACAAACAGTTAAATTAAAAATGCCATCGGTTATTACAGCTGACCTTAGGCTTAACCAACCTCGTTATGCATCACTTCCAAATATTATGAAATCAAAACGAAAACCATTACAAGAAAAGTTTGTTTCCGATTATGATGTTGAGATTTCTCCTCGTCTTACAATATTAAACACTTCTGAACCTTTGAAGCGCTCTGCTGGGGTTATGGTCGCTGATGTACCTAGTCTCATATCAAAACTAAAAAATGAAGTGGGGATTTTATAATGGCTACTTTACTATTAGCAGAAATTAATGGTTTTGATCTATGTATTAATCAAACTGCAAAAGCAGTTACTGCTGCAAAGCGCCTTGGAGATATAACCATTCTTTGTGCGTCTTCTGAATGTGGCCTTGCGGCAGAAGTGGCATCTAAAATTGAAGGAGTGACTGGTGTAATTTGCGCTAATGATACTGCGTATGATAATGGCTTGGCCGAACCTTTAGCTGACCTAATTGTATCTCTTGCGAGTGATTATGAGCACATCATTGCACCGGCAACGGTATTTGGAAAAAATATTCTTCCTCGTGTTGCGGCATTACTTGATGTTATGATAATATCTGATGTAACAAATATCATTAATAAAAATACATTTGAGCGTCCAATATATGCGGGCAATGCAATTCAGCTTGTTCAGTCTTCAGATAAAATAAAAGTTGTATCGATACGAACGTCTGGTTTTGATATCGCTGCTGAAAATGGCTCTGCTTCTATAAAAAACATTTCGAGTAATGTAAGAACAAATTTATCTGAGTGGGTCGAGGATAAGATCATAAAATCTGACCGTCCAGATCTTACATCTGCAAAAATTGTGGTTTCAGGTGGACGTGGCGTAGGTTCTGAAGGAAACTTTATGATTATTGAAAAGCTAGCTGACAAATTAGGTGCAGCAGTTGGAGCATCACGTGCAGCTGTTGACTCTGGTTTTGCACCCAATGACTGGCAAGTAGGACAAACAGGTAAAGTGGTTGCACCTGACCTTTATATTGCTGTTGGTATATCTGGTGCAATTCAACATCTTGCTGGCATGAAAGACTCAAAAGTTATTGTCGCTATAAATAACGATGAAGAAGCTCCAATCTTTGATATTGCAGATTACGGACTTATTGCAGATATGTTTGATGCTTTGCCAAAATTTTGCAATGAAATAGATCAACAAAATTGAAATCGTTTATTATAACATTATACATGTTAATTTGTTGACAATAATTGCCTAATAAAAAGATTAACATACTCAAAGCTGTACATTCTTAATAGATTTTAAATTCAGTAAAATATAAATTTAGCCACTATATTAAAAATTTATAAATAATAATTAATTTACTAGAGAAATATCTTGCAGACAAAAAATCAACTAATTAAAGATACCCCCCCCCGTGATAGATCAAAACTTAAAAAGATTATTATTGTTTTAAGTTGTGGATTTTCGGCATTAAGTGTTGCTAGCGTTACTAGCATTTTTAAGTTGGTTAATGATGTGATTGGTTGGTCTTGCATACAGATAGAATTTTTGGTGTTAGGTAATAAAAGTGCTAAATCATCTTGTGGCTTTACCATTTTTTCAAATGTAAAATTAATTAATTATGACGAATTTTTCAGCCTTAATCATCGACCCAATGCTGTTTTCTTTTGTCTTGGGGGTATCGCTAAAGACACACTTAATATAAGTGCACTTCGGACTATTCGTGCTTCATTAAAGTATAATGTTCCAATTTATTCACTAGGCGAAGAAAAAGAACTTCTATTAAAAGAAAATATGATTAAATCTAGTGCATGGCATTGGAGTAGAGCACGGGTAGTAGCAGAAAAATATCCAAATCATATTGTTCAAGAAATATTTTTTGAAACTGATAATAGGATTACAACTTGTGCAGGTGGTATTGCGAGCATTGATATTACACTTGCATTTGTTCGGAATGAATTTGGCGATGAGTTAACTGAAAAGGTTTGCCATCATCTACTTGTCCGTTTCCCGAGAAAAAAATCGTGCCTTCAACCAAATACTCACTCATTGGAAGCCGGATCTACAGTTTTAAAAAAAGCGGTAAAAGTGATGATTAATAACCTTGAAGATCCATTGGATATTTGTGATTTAGCTACTTTATTGAAAGTATCTCAACGGCAGTTAGAACGTACTTTTAAAAAATATGTAAAGACGTCTCCAGCAAAATATTATAAACATTTACGCTTGGAGTTGGCCACTCAACTTTTAGAAGAAACACAGATGTCAATTTGGGAAATAGCAGTTGCAACAGGTTTCTCAAGTGCATCAATCTTTTCAGAAAACTATGAAATTTGTTTTGGAGTAAAACCCACCCAATTAAATAATCTATGAATAATTTAGAGCATTGTCAGACAAACTTGACGTCCCATTAGTTGCCTCTTGTTCCATAATTCGCAAAGACTTATGCTGCCAATACCTTATCTCGTTTGTCTAACCACACCGCCATTATTTAGTTTGCTTTTCTAAGTATAAGATCAGCTGCTTTTTCCGCAATCATGATAGTAGGTGAGTTGATATCTCATTGGGGACTGGTTTTGTTTGGGGGGTAAGCCTTTCTTTATCTTCCAACCCTACCTTACGAAGTAAATCAAAGGCCAGAATTCAACCCTCAACGGCTATATCCCAGACTCGCTGCATCAAAGCCGATCCCTGAGCGTGTTTTCGTAACAAAAGGACATCCAGTTCCAAGTTTACTTCATCCTTGTTCAGAATGTTCACCGTACCCTGATGAAGCTCTTGCTCGATAACACTTGTGGGCAACCAGCCAATGCCGGCACCTTTCATGATCATACGCTTGATTGCCTCTGACATCGAGCTTTCAAAAACCGAATGAAACCCAATACCTCTGGCGACGTGGTGCTTTGTCAAGATCTCTTGCATCTTACCTAAAAAACAGCCGGAAGAATAGGATACCAGTGGAAGGGTGGCCCCCTGTCCTGAGCCAGTCAGCGCAGAGTCCATGTGTGTCGCTATTTGGGGGGCGCTGACCAGTACGAGAGGATCAGTCTTGATCTTTCGTATTTGGAACTGTCCAGAATTCAAAATCTGTGGTCCGAGAACGTGCCCATAGCAAATCGCGAGTTCGCAACGTCCCAGAGAAATGCTTTCAAGGCAGTCATAGTAGTCAGTTGCGATCATTCGGGTTGTGAACGGGCCAATCGTTTTTTGCAGATGGGTGGCGTAATCTGGGTAAATATTCAAAGCTATAGAATGTAGCGCACTGATACTTAGTGTATCGGCACCAGGACTTGAGAGTTCACGGCATTCGTCACGCAGCCGGTACATTTCCTGGGACAGATTCCGAGCGTTTTCCAAGACTATCTCACCGGCTTGTGTCAACTTGACGGGGTAAGTGCTGCGATCAATTAGCTGCGTCCCAACCCAATTTTCCATGGCTCTGACGCGTCTGCTAAAGGCTGGTTGGGTGATGTTTCGCGCCGCCGCCGCGACCGAGAAGTTTCGAGCTGCATCAAGTTCTATTAGGTCTTCAAGCCAAGTGATTTCCATATTATATGCCTTTTTTGCATAACCCATTAGAAAACAGCATTAGAACGTCGCGAAAATTTGTGCAAGTTTTTTTCTAAGTTCAAATTAAAAATTAAATGTATTGAAAAAAATTATTTAATTCTGGACACAAATACAGATTATAATGATACTATAAACACACCATTGATAATAACTCACTTAACAAGGAACAATTTTATGCAACTAAATTCTGTAAAAAAAATAGCCCTGACTGCTGTACTAGCATTTTCAACGGCTACAGCTGTTTATGCTGATGTAATTGATGATATTAAAGAGCGTGGAACTATAAGAGTTGGCGTTAAGGCAGACTATAAGCCATACGGCTTTCGTGATACAGATGGGAGTATTGTGGGAATTGAGCCAGAACTCGCAAAAGATGTTGCTGATATGCTAGGTGTAGATATTGAATATGTTCCAGTTGTAAGCTCTAATAGAATGCAATTTTTGGAGCAAGGTAAAGTAGATCTTATGATTGCAACGATGACCGATAAGCCTGACCGCCGCAAAGTAGTTTCAATAGTTGATCCAAACTATTACTCTTCAGGCACTAATATTTTAGCTTTAAAATCATTAGGCTTAAAGGAATGGAATGATCTCAAAGGTAAACCAGTTTGTGGTATTCAGGGTGCATTCTATAATAAGGCAACGTCACAGAATTATGGTGCAAAAATTGTTGCTTTTAAAGGAACAGCTGAAGCATATGCTGCTCTAAAAGCGGGTAACTGCGCAGCATTTGTCTACGATGATTCCGCGATTGTTGCAAAAACTAAGGACCCAGAGTGGGCAAATTATGAAATGCCTTTAGCAACAATTGATGATGCGCCTTGGGGACTAGCTGTACAATTGGGTGAAGATAAATTCCATGCAATGATGAGTGGAATAATCACAGCTTGGCATAAGTCAGGACGTATTCTTGATTTAGAAACTAAATGGGGTGTAACAAACACACCATTTGCTAAAGCTATGAACGAAAAATAAAACATTTTTGGACAAGACGTTAAGCGTCTTGTCCAAGTTTTTTCCATGGAGGTATAATGGAAACTTTCTATGAATGGTTCCTTATCCTCTATGAAGATACTGGAATTAATTTGCCGTTCATGTATGACGACTATGACCGTGGACGTATCCTTAACGGACTATGGGCCACTATAAAACTGTCTGCTACTTGTGTTTTATTTTCAGTAATAATTGGAATGGTGGGAGCCTGGTTGCAGGGGTCACCTTGGAAAATAACACGACGTGTAGTGAACTTTTATGTTCAGTTATTTCGAAATACACCACCTTTAGTACAATTATACTTTTTTTATTTTGCCGTTGGTATTTTAATACCTCGTGTTGAGAATGATTGGGGTGGCACATCCCCTTTAATAGATAGTTTTGGCTGGGCTGTGATATCACTTTCCTTTTTTGCAGGAGCTTTCAACGTAGAAATCTTTCGATCAGGAATAGAGGCAGTGCCTAAATCAACAATTGAAGCTGCTAAAGCGTTAGGATTTTCGCGTTTACAGATTTATAAAGATATTACATTACCATTAGCACTTCGTGTGGTTATTCCATCATTAAATAATAATTTAGTTAATTTGGTTAAGACTACAACTCTAGCATATGCTATCGCAGTTCCTGAGCTTTTGTATGAATCTAACCAAATTTGGTCAGATAACGTTAATGTTACTGAAATGATGCTATTTCTATTATTTGCATACTTTATTCTGGTTGGAATTTTAGTTTGGGCAATGAACAGTTGGGATCGGTCACTGAAAATTCCAGGTTTTGGACAATGAAGTATCAAACATATAAAACTGATCTTCCTGTTATGATGCCTTATAAGCCTGTGGAGATTGAGAATTTTGGATCTTCCATAAAGTTTTGGTATTTAGTTCCAATATTAGCGTTAATTTTAGGAACATCTGCAATTGCTCAATCAGGATCAGATATACGACTTGGCACAATGCAAACATTGATGCGCTGGATGCCACTGTTGTTACAAGGTTTTATTTTTAATGTTTTAATATCTGTTATGGCTATGGCTATAGGAACTGGACTAGGAGCAGCTTTAGGAATTGGGCAATTATCTTTAAATCGCCTTGTGCGATCTAGTTCATGGCTCTTAACTCAATTTTTCCGTAATGCTCCTTGGTTAGTATTGCTCTTTTTTGCAATGTTCCTTTTGCCTTTTGAAGTTAACATTTTTGGTATTATAGTCCCATTGCCTGATTGGGTTAAGGCCACGATAGGATTGGCGTTGCCAGTTATGGCAAATGTATCTGAAATTATTAGGGGTGCAGTTCTTTCGCTGCCAAGTGGGCAATGGGAGGCGGCTGAAAGTCTCGCTTACAGCCGTCGTCAAACTTTATGGCTAATTATTTTGCCCCAGTGTTTGAAGCGCATGTTGCCACCGTGGATGAATCTATACGCTATTCTTACAATGGCAACTGTATTAGCTTCCATTGTTGGAGTATCAGAAGTAATGACACTTACAGGTGAAGCTTTAGCTGCTGAAGGAGGACGGCCTGATTTACTTGCTCCCTTTTATGCATTCGTATTACTAATATTTTTTGTTTACTGTTACCCCATTGCACAATTAACTGTGCGATTGGAACGCAAATTTTCTGTTATTAATTAAGGTAAGTATAATATGAGCTGGAATGATACTGAACCAATGGTCTCCATAAAAGACGTCTATAAATCATTTGGAACTCTTGAAGTTTTAAAGGGTGTTTCCCTGGACGTAATGAAAGGTGAGGTCATTTGTATTATTGGGCCATCTGGATCAGGAAAATCTACATTAATTCGTTGCATTAATGGCCTTAATGATATTCAGGCTGGTTCAATATTAGTAGAAGGCCAAGAAGTAAATGATCCTGAATTAGATAAGCTGGAATTACGTAAAAAAGTTGGTATGGTTTTTCAGCAATATAATCTATTTCCCCATAAAACTGCTCTTGAAAATGTTATGATGGCGCCAATTAGAGTGTTAAAACATGATAAAGAAATAGCAAAAAAAGCAGCGGTTGATTTACTTCGCAAGGTAGGCTTGGAAGATAAAGAAAAAGCGTATCCGGGTGAAATGTCAGGGGGGCAACAACAACGCGTTGCAATTGCACGTTCTTTGGCAATGAACCCAGATGTGATTTTGTTTGATGAAGTTACTGCCGCACTAGATCCTGAAACAGTAAATGAAGTGCTGTTAACCATAAAGAGGTTAGCGGAAGATGGTATGACCTGTATATTAGTAACTCATGAAATGGGATTTGCTCGTGAGGTGGCAGATCATATATACTTTACTGATGGAGGCCTTATTGTTGAACACGGAAACCCAAAAAAATTCTTCGAAAACGCAAAAGATCCTCGTACTAAAGAATTTTTGAGTCAAATTCTCTAAGATTTTGAGTTTAAACACTTTATTTATTTAAATTATATTAAGCTCGTTTGTTTAAGAGCACTGGTCGTTCCACTCAATTCACGCAGAACGCTACTCGGCCAAGAAGAAGCGTTAGAAGTAACATAATAAAACTTAACAAAGTTTGCATTGTGATGATCGCAGCCATTAGGGGCTGGTCGCCCTGCATTTTTTTTTGAGCGTTTAGTTGCCACGTCTGTTGGTAGCGCCTCAAAGTTAAGGGCAACCTGAATAAGTAGAGGATCAGCATTAAGGGCAAGCGCGGTGAAAGCAACTGCAAACGGATTGATCAAAAACTTGCCAACCATTGAAAATCTGATGATCTTTCTTGATCCACAGAGACTGCGAAGTTTAAGATTAGCCCCTGGGGACCATATTTTAAATAATATCAATGGCTTAAAATTTTAGTATAAAAGTTATACGTGTGTATTTCAAAAACATACTTTTTTGTGTGTTTGTTGTTCTCGAATCCTGGCTCAAACACTGTGTCTAGACCTTATTAGAAGAACACAGTTGTAGAACTTAAAATACATGCCAAGCAATGATAGCGAGATCCACAGGTACACCAAAAACTAACATTAAAGTTGCTAGTTTACTGGGCATGTTTAATGTTATTTATTATATGAAATGCAGTGCTAAGGATTCGATATGTCAGGCCACATCAACCAAAATGTCCAACTTCCTAACGCTATCAAGAAGCCATCCGCATGGTTGGGTGCCGACATGTCACGCAACCCGGATGCGTGGCTTTATCAGCTTACTGCGGACGATGTGGGTGATCTTGAGGCCTCAGCGTCCCATTTTCAGAGTCTTGGAATTGATGTTGGTGAGATCAGCAAAAAGACTTTCCCTTTGACCACTTTCGGTGAGCATATTGCAGAACTCAAGCAAACTTTGCTTTCAGGTGTCGGGCTTGAGGTTTTGCGCGGTTTGCCAATCAAAAAATATTCGGAAGCATTCGCTGCCACGATCTTTTGCGGCATTGGTGCCCATATTGGTAGTGCGCGATCACAAAACGCGGATGGGCATATCTTAGGACACGTGCGTGACATTGGTGCTGATGCGAACGATCCCAATAGTCGCATTTACCAGACCTGCGAACGTCAAACATTTCACACTGATAGCGCAGATGTTGTTGGTTTGCTGTGCATCCGTGAAGCGAGAGAAGGAGGAAAATCACTACTGGTGAGTGCGGAAACGATCTATAATAGGATGAAGCAAGAACGCCCAGATCTGCTGGAAAAACTCTTTGACCCGATTGCAACGGACCGACGTGGTGAGATTCCAAATGGAGCCAAGCCTTACATGGAGATCCCAGTGCTAAGTTGGCATGAGGGCTATCTGACTGTTTTTTACCAACGTCAATATATTAATAGCGCCCAACGGTTTGAAGGCGCCATGAAACTGTCTCCAGAGCATGTTGAAGCGTTGGACATGTTCGACGCCTTGGCGAATAATCCCGAACTTTGTTTTGGCATGCAGTTGCAGCCAGGGGATATGCAGTTTGTTTACAACCACTCTCAGCTGCACGACCGCACTGGGTTCCTTGACTGGCCCGACCCAAGCCAACGACGTCACTTGATGCGCTTGTGGCTGTCGATTGAAGGAGATCGCCCCTTGCCTGAATCCTTCAAGGAACGCTATGGCACAATTGAAGTTGGGAACCGAGGTGGTATCATCACGAAACATACTAAACTACATGCGCCAATTGACTGAGGAAGATAGGCATAACAATGAGCAAAAATCCATTTCAGATTTATTCTGGCAAGCCAACAACAGTGGACGGCATTTATAGCCAAGCTGAAGTTGGTCTAGCAAATCGAAATAGTGGAAATTTGTTGGAGACTTTGGCCTTAGATATCACCCCCACGGGATGTCATTATCTGCTCAATCACTTTGACGTTCCATTGTTGGATTCAAAGGCACATAAATTAGAATTTTCAGGTTCATTTGAAACGCCGTTTGAGATGCTGATGGCAGAAATTATGGCTTTGCCTGCGATAACAATACCCGTAACTATGGAGTGCGCTGGTAATGGTCGCGCCGGTGTTTCACCGCGATCCCATTCTATGCCTTGGATGTATGAAGCTGTTGGCACATCCGAATGGACAGGAACGAAACTTGCACCTTTAATTGAAAGAGCTTGCCCTAAAAATGGTGTTGTCGAGATATCGTTCACTGGTGCGGACTACGGTTATGACATGGGCGAGCCACACTTCTTTGGACGCAGTCTAACACTCGCTCAAATCAACGAACTGGATGTTTTGCTAGTTTATGCCATGAACGGCGCACCTCTGCTCCCTCAACATGGTGCTCCTTTGCGGATCATTGTTCCTGGTTGGTATGGCATGGCTAGCGTTAAGTGGCTTACAAATATCACAGCATTAACTGAGCCATATGATGGATATCAACAAGTTAAGACCTATCGTTTTAAGTTGCATAAAGATGATCCAGGCATCCCCATTCAAACTATACGTGTTAAATCTCTTATGATTCCGCCTGGGGTTCCCGATTGGTCGACGCGCAAACGTTTCGTATCAGCTGGTGTGGTTGATTTGGTCGGAAGGGCATGGTCAGGCGACGGCGTTCCAATTGTTGAAGTCGAAGTTGAGGTTGCTGGTGAATGGAGAAAAGCAAAGCTTTCGGAAAAAAAAGATCGCTATGCGTGGCAAAAGTGGACATTCTCCTGGCAAGCTGAACCGGGGGAATATATTTTGAGATGTCGTGCTAGCGATATGAATGGCAATATCCAACCACTTGATCCGCCTTGGGATCAGGCTGGTTTTGCAAATAATGCTGCCCAACGCGTACACGTGTTTGTCCAGAAATAATAAAATTTTTTGTTATACTTGGCCCTAATCTATAAATCTCTCAGTTTATTGCTTGTTGAGGCATTGTCAGACAAACTTGACGTCCCATTGGTTGGTTCTTAATTTTTATGAATGACAACACAAAACCCATTTAAGTACTTCAAAACGTCTGCCAAAATTATCCGCTTAGCGGTTATGTATTACGTGCGTTACCCGCTCAGTTTCCGCCAAGTTGAGGATATATTGCATGAACGCGGCACTTTGATACGTGTTAGGCTTTGTCTGACGACACCTGCACCATCACTCTTTCTATAATTTTTAATGTTGTTATAAATATACGTAAAATTGATAGGTATTTTAAAGATGCATAATCTGATTACTAACGAACATGTGCAAAGCTTTCAAAGAGATGGAGTTGTTCTCATAAAAGGACTTTTTGCTGATTATGTTGATATAGTTCGATCAGGAATAGAACATAATATGTCAAATCCTGGCCCTTATGCTGCTGAAAATTTAAAAGAGGGCGAAGGTGGACGTTTCTTTGATGATTATTGCAACTGGACACGTATTGATGAATTTAAAGATG
>Ga0115008_10000364_pt1 | contig 33174 bp, 22 predicted proteins | sample FraStrMetagenome_FD_87164 | JGI IMG/M metagenome (GOLD analysis project Ga0115008, IMG submission 87164) | Marine eukaryotic phytoplankton communities from Arctic Ocean - Fram Strait ARC3M Metagenome | ecosystem: Environmental > Aquatic > Marine > Oceanic | place: Fram Strait | collected... | reverse complement strand
GACGTGTCTATCCAAGATCACAACGAACGTCGACGTGTCTATCCAAGATCAAGCGGTCACTACGATAATCTCATAATTATTATAAGCTGATCTTAATGACCAAAGCTTCATCTTAGTAATAGCCTTTAGTTCGACTGACGACAAAATTTTGGTCACTGATATCGACATGTTCTGACCTTACAGAACAAGTATTAAATGCACGTACCGACACTACGGACTACGGGACTACGGGACTACGGGACTACGGACTACGGGACTACGGGACTACGCGACTACGGGACTACTCCCGAAAATGTCCGACTGCAGGTGTAAAATCTTAAAAAGCATCTGACATTTTGCAAATAAACTATCCACGGGAGTACCTAGATATAGTACGAACCTATGCAATCATGTTTCTGCGCTGTAAGAATATTGACTTTAGTGGGAATCTACGTTTGCTCACATAGAAAAAACTAACATGTATTAAAATAAAATGTAACATGACCTTTTGCTGTTTTTTCAGGGTCGCTTATTTTGTCATTTACGGTACAGCATACAGCTATCGTATTTTTCAATACATGTACTTGACGTCGTCCTGAGCAGATAGCAGGCAAGGGGAGACACACACATACGAGGTTACGAGGGTAGCTAAGAGAAGATCTACGGTACGAGCAGATTCATCATAGATCCATCGAGTAGGAGATACGGTGTAAGAGAGATAACAAAGAGGAATCATTGTTTAACTTACTTCGCCAGTAGTCATTCACACTCATATCCATTGAATGCATCATTATCATCATCATCATCATCATCCACAAAACTCACTGGGGATATCGACTTGTACGAGATATGCATTATTTATGGACCAACAGCATTGAGATTTAAGAAAGTTTTATTTAACTAAACTACCGAGCCATCTCTGCCTGTAAGTGAGCAAACAATGATTGTCAATGGAAACTTATATATACATGTATGTGCATGTGCGTGTGATGGCGGTGTAGGCATTAGTTATTTCATGTTTTTAATATTTTCAACGTATCGTATCGTATCATCTCAAACAGAACAGTGTTGAGTAAGGTAGAGAGGGAGTGTGAGAGAGAGGATATATATATATATATACCGGTATATATAAAAGTAAACTAGTGAGTGAAAAAATTATAGCATGACAGTAATCAGACAAATATATGATAGATTCTACATCGCAGTTGTTTGACATAATGTAGATAGATATTGACACAGGTCGAATTAATTTTATTTTACGTTTAATTTAAAAGGATTATAATGAGGAGCTGGTTTAAGGGAAACGAAGAAGAGGACGCGAGTACGCCTGGACGAGCATTAAAGAGCTTGTTTGGGAGAAATACATTGACGTCTTCAGATTTGACGGAATCTTCGTCCCAACCCCCGACGATAAATTTTGCCATTGGATCGTAAGTTATTGACTGTAGATTTTCATCGAGATATGTTCTCAACAAAAATGTTGTTAAATTTGTCAAGGACGCGCTCCCTTCAAACTGGCTTGGATCCCCGAAAAATACAGCAGAATAGAGAAACCGAACGAAATATAGCCCAATCTGCACGTAGACTATGTGATAGAATCGATTTGATTGTGAGTTCTGTTCAAGAAAAAGGAGAGGCGAATGATGCAGCATGGAAAGAAGACTTGATCACTTTATTTGGTGGCACGGATGATGAAGTCAAAAAGCGCGAAATTAGATGTCGCTTATTAAAAAATGAAGTAAGTTGCGATAAATCACAATATGATGACCCAAAACTTCTGTGTAAACTCACTATGACTTCAACATAGGATTTGGAGCAATCGAAGCTCGATATGAATATATTATTTAACTGCTCGTCGAATGATAAATTTACTACTTTGTGCATCAATTGTGAACTGCCCACGAGACTTATACACTGCCTACGGCTCTTCAGAATCTTAGAACTACATCGGGCTACTGATCATTGGTCAGAAATGCAGTACAGCGAAAAGAATGGTATGGAAGAGTGTGCTCAGCTAAAGCCTCTTTCGATGAGGGCAGTTGAAAACGTTGGAAATTTAATGGCTCTTCTCTTAAATGAATCAGTTGCAGAGCAAATTCGACCGCATTTATTTGGTTTATTAGTACTAAGCAGTCACGCGTATCCTTTGATCGGCTCTCATGTTGGCAAAACGGCATCAAACATTGTTCGTCGATTTTCTGAAAGCTGTCTTACTCCTGCAATCATATGGTTTTTGCACGCTAAGAAAATGATAGTTAGAATGACCGATGACGTAAAGGAGTTGATTGGTTTGACGTCCGAGTCAGAGGGTATAAATACAAGCACATCCACCCGAGGTATGTGTGCGTTCGGTCAAGCAGCCGAAAGAGATGGGATGTGGATCAGTGCTCTTTTTTCAATAATATCGGTGGTAACCAATTCTTGCAGCCAATGTGCGGATCTTCTAGATGATTTTGTTTCCGCCGGAGGCTACATAGTTCTTCACTATGGAATTACACATTCGTCACTCGAAAACACGCCTCAAATGCTTGAGCTTGCCATTCAGCTCTCGCGATCTAAAACAAGTACACCGGAACGGGAGCAAATAAGTATGCAACGGTCGCAATCCATTGATAATGACGGTATGTTGGTTAAGAATTTCGAGGCCTTCCAGATACTCATTGACGATCTGAGTCTTCAATCAATTCCATTCCTAGCTGATTTTCTGGATAGGAACACGAAAATGAATTTGGATTTTCTTTCAGAAGACTTTATTCAATTTGCATGTAAAGACTCTGTTCATACTGCTTTGTCGCGCGACATTGAAAAAGATTCATCGAGCAACCTCCCATCTTTCGAAATTTCGTCAATTTTATTAAATACTGTTCTTCAATTGTATTCAAGCCATTCAAAGAACTTCAAGATTGTGGAATCTAGATATTTTATCCTCTCTCGATTTCTCCTCGCGTTTCCAACGTTCAAAGATTTTTCGACAAAGGTGCTCATTCTCAAAACTCTTGATTTTGTTTTTAAGAATGGCAGTGTCAGTTCCTCAACACGTTACCCAATTACCGTTGCTCTAGAAATATTTTTTGCACTATCCGTAGCACTTTTGAGCAAGGATGTAAATTTTTCTTCTACATATGATGTGTATTCTGTCGCTAATGATTTAAATATTTTGTGCGATACGATTGAAAATATACTTGAGAACGACGAATTTATCATTGATTCTACAGATGAATTTGAGCTTATGGACGAAAAACTTAACGTGTATCTTCCGTTGTTGATAGAGGCTTTAGACGATGTCGGTGTCGAGGAGAAGGCTAAACGATTTGAGACATCTTATATCTGCATGTGTCGAATTCTACGCCCACTGGTTTCTCAAACCCATGTGAATTTTAGACCATCTTCTGATGGTGATAGTCGTGGAAGAATTAATCTCAATATTTTGGTTTCAACGGGAATAAAAGATCTAAGTCAGAAAGCTTCCCAAACAGCATTGTTTGTCATGAAAGAGGTCATGGATCAAAAAAGTGTGGATACTTTAGAGGACGATATCCAGTCGCTCTTGCAGGTCGCTATGTCTTTTGCCGAAACATTTAATTCAAATTCTTTGGAAAGTCAGCGAGACTCTGCAATAAGAGAAACTGACATTTTGAATGTATTGGCTGATGTCATGAACTCGAACCATCATTCGAGACCAGCTTTCCAAAAGAGCGGTGGATTTGATGTTTTGATAACCATATTGAAAAGTTTGAAGGGGTGTTTTGAAACTCAGCTTTCTCAGGAAGAGACCGAAGATGGAAGCAAAATATTATTGTCTTTAGTGGAAGCCATTTTTTCACTTCTTTCTTCAACTCTTGTTGATATTAATATGTCCAGCGGTGGGCTAGACTTTGAGCTTCTCTTTTACTCGTCTCTTGCCCGAGTAATCGGCGATACTGCGATGCTTACTTCGATTGAAAATGCCTCACGTGTTTTAAATTTGGTCTTATCGATTGTAGATGACTCGCTTTCAATATCGAAGCCGGTGGAACAGATAGAGCAGCTTCGTAATGCCGAGGCAATGAAGCTTGTTCTTAGTCTGGTCACGATGTAAGTTTTGTGCAAAAGAAGAAGCCTTAAATATTTCTTTATCCCATTTCTATTTATTTTTTGCAACAGGTTGCCAACAGCTATGGTGAGTTTGTCAGAGTCGGTGATGTTGACCGTAATCAAATTATGTTCCGACGAGAGATTTAGGATAGCAGTTGCGAAGTCCGGCCTTGTGAGAAGCATGACATCGACACCGGAGCTGACAGCGGTCATATTGAACGAGGATCATATGCTACATAGATACGTTAGGGAATTGCTTGAAATTGTAGCGAGCTTTTCAATGACAAGTGAAGATTTCTCAAGCTTCTTGCGATGTATTGGCATTCCTATCCTACAAGATAGTAGGCTAGATGGTCGGGTGAATTTGCCTGTTATTGTTTCGTCTGTCACACAAAGTACCACCAACATTACCTCGTCAAAGATAAGAGAGGAGAACGATGCGTCACATTGTGAATATTTGCAAATCGCACTTAAAGTTGCAGAGAATGAAGATAAGATTACACGGTTTTCTTTGGGTGGAAGTTCGCTTGATAAGCTTGCTTTTTACATGCAAGACGTACCTTTTGAGCAACGTATATACAAACTCGCTGAGGACTCGGAATTATCTTTTATTGAGATTCCATCCGTTTACAATCTTGCTACATCAATGCCCGGAAGCGGTAATGTGGAAGAATTGTGGCAACCTTCTAGTCTTTCAGGATTTTCTGTTTCGATATGGGTTCGTATACCTCAGTCGAAATTAAGTCGGGATTCCTACCGAAGTGAAAATATAGGGACCTTTTTTTTGTTTGATATCCATACGCCACCTGCTAAGGGTATCACACATGAACACATTTCATGCTGGTATGATATGGCGAGTGAAGAAGTCAATATTTCTACGACTTACATTACAAACAAAAAGGGAATATCGTTTCCTGCCAGTTCCCTGGGCAAAGACGTTTGGCATCACCTTGTCATTACATACTCTCCGTCTAAACGATCGTTGTTAGGGAAGAAATCTCAAATGATTTTGTATGTTGACGGAAGAACAATTGGGGAGGTAAAGGTTGATCAAGTTAATTTACCATCTTGTTCAAGAGCTTTCCTTGGTTGTTGTAATTCTTACTTGCTACAACATGCGAAGAAATATCTTCGTGGTCCAATGCCAATCTTTGAAGTTGGGATGTTTTGCCTTTTCAGTAAACCTCTTACTTCTCGCGAGGCGTCAGCAGCTTTCTTTGTTGGTCCGGAATTTGAAGGAGAATGCTGGGGCGATAGCCCGGAACGCCATTCTCTCAAGTCAACTAGAACATTAGCCTACTCGATGATGAGTTCCACGGATGGCGGCATATCTATGACTGAATCGTTAGAGTCACGAGAACTTAGCACTATTCATCATACAACTTACTCGTTGGATTCACTTGATTCAGCTCGACTATACTTCTCAGTCTTACCAAACGAACTTGTTTTCAATTTTAGGGCCGCATCAGTCGGACCTGCTTCAAGAGTTAAGAAATACGCACGTACCCTTTCAAATAATGTTGGCCTATCTAGCATGGCGTCTTCAGATGCTGTCCTTTATGGTAAATCAACCATAAATGTTCCGAATTCATTTTCAAACAATTTGAGATGGATTGGTGGCCCTTCGCTTCTTTTGCCAATCATCAACAATTCTTGTACGTCAAAATCTCTGTCTTTGTCACTAGATCTAATTCGTTCGTCTTGTGAAAACCATATACCGAACCTTGAATATTTGCAATCTCAAGGAGGTTATTCGATTCTAGCTTTATTATTACAGCAGAAGAAACATATTCTCGACGAGCACGTTATGAATAGTTGCTTTTCATTTGCTGTAAAAGGCTTCGACGCCGATGAATATTGGAAGAGTGATAAATATCTTGGAAGCCATCAGTGGCTCTTGGCGGACGTTGATGCCTTGACACACTTATTATTTAATGGACAGGTTTGGGATTACCGCATCCGATCTAGTTTGTCGCATAACCTTATTGCACTGTTGACCGAGCTTGTCTCTCCCGATTGTGTTCATTCAGTCTTTAATGCACATATCCTTCATCAGTGCGGCATTTTGCGATGGGTTATTAATCTTATGTTTGAAGCCGTTGGAATGTTTGATTCGCAGTCGGAATTTCAATCGAAGATGCGTGAATGGAAAATAAGAACGCCTCTTGTAGTTGATGTATCAAACGGTAATGATGACGTTGACGAATTTCTCGGTGCTTGCAGAGACTTTCTTGCTTATACCTCAACACATTGGTTAACTCGCGCAGATCTTGTTGCGATAACGGGCGCGATAACAAGTTCACTTACATCGGAACGCGGTAGGAACTTGACGTTTGGTGAATCGGCAACGCACAAAAGTCGTTTATCAATAATCCTTCCGCCCAGTGGAGTTTTGCGTGTTTACTTGATCCAGATGTTGCAGGATGTTCTTGTCGAGATTATAAGACAAATATATTTTGTACATGGTGGTGACACTGAACAATACGTTGGTACAGTACCATTATCTGGTACTACCTTGAACTTTTTGTTTGCCCCCGGCAAAAAGGCTGCCGAACTCATTAGGAAGCCATCTGATGAAGATGAGAAAACAGAATTAGAAAACAGAGTTTCAATGCGAGAATTTTGTGAAGTTGTCTCGCCGCAGTGGTTCATTTTAGTTCTCGAACATTGCTCAGAAGAAGCTTCTGCTTGCTTTTTCGTTCGTCTTTTGATATTGACTCTTCAGGCTATGAAAGAAACTAACTTGTCTCAAGGTTTCATCCAATCTTTTCAAGAAGGCGGTAGCTTTCTTCAATTTCACAGTTCAATCCCTACATTTTCTCATAACCCAACAATCATAGCTTCTTTAATTGCATACCTCATAGATTATCCCATTTGTAATGTTCCCAATCTTGCAATTCTTGAGGTGGATAGCCTTCGCGAAATGTTCGTGACAGAAGACTCTGACGAAAATGCGAATATAAAGCCTTCACCAGAAGTGTTTGACGTGTTATCGACATGCATTATCAGAAATGTATATTTATCTCAAGAGGAGGATGAAGAAGGGGAGAGGGCTCGCAAAGTGAACCTGTCAGTGCTCAATTTTATGAATAATTATTACAAGAGATATCATTTCTTCAAAAGATTTTGCCATACGGATGCATTCGTTCAGCCATTTGTGCGCATATTGTTCGCTCTTCATAGGGAGCATATTAGTGTTCAAGAGAAAGAGAAAATGTACGTTTCTAACGACGATATTGCCGTTGATGATGATTCTTCCGAAAATACGGAGAAAGCTGATAATAGGAATAATTTGTTAACCGTTGATGGTAATGAGGATTTCTCAGCATGGACGACGGAAGGTGATAGGAGAAACGCGAAGGACGAGGAAAGGAGTTCAATTATCAATACAGCAGCCAGTTTGACACCAACAGACTTATTTCTTGGTGATTGTAATGGCAAGGGTCTCAATGCCATGATAATTAGGATGTTGCATGTCATTCTCTCCGATTCAGTTTTCTATCGAAAAACTGCGTCAACCGTACTTTTATTGCTCTTTCGTTCAATCCCAGGGCACGCGACGACTAATGAAGTTGAAATGTATCAATTGATGCTTCTGGAAAGGTCACGGATAGTGGTCGATGACGCTCTCTTGCGCGGTGGACCTAAAGCGCTTGCAAATTGTTCAGGATTCGCAAGCGTGATACTGGATCGTCTTGCCGGTGGCTTCTTTAGGGCTGAAGCTGTTTTGCTTTGTGCGAAAGGATGCATAAATACACTTAAGGCGTTGGTATCTTCAAGAGCTCAATCCGCCCTTGGTATGACCGATCAATCCTATCTTGTTAAGGATATGATGTATTTGACCAGGCTTGTATGTATCTGTAGTCTCCAAAAAATGCGCCCATCCTTAACAACAAATGCGCAGTTGAGTCACCTTGTACTCGAATCGATCGCAAAAGAAGCAAAGTTTCTACTTCTTCCCCTCGTATCAAGTGTCGGAAAGAGTTCTTTTCTGGGGTCGTCTGCTGCTTATTTGCCGCCTTCTCCTAATAGTGATAAATATGAGATTTGGCTGGCCGCAAGCGTTGCGAGATCATGCAACGATTGCAATTATCCCGATTTGACTACAATTGAAAATCCTGATAGAACGTTCGTGCTCGCCCTTGTCTCTGAGCTTTACCATTTTCTGTCGGAGCAGCAAACTGCAGCTCGGGAATCTGCTGTTCAAATTATGATTGCTCTTTTACAAAAAAGAAAAGAGGTAATGGCAGATATACTTACTCGTGAAGTCGTCTTAACGAACGCTAAGGGGGAGCAAAGAAAAGAAACAGTTGATTTAGCACAACGCGGAGGTTTTGGAGCTCTTCTTGCAGCACATGACTCGGAGAAGGATAGTGGTTCGGTTCCAAGGAGACGACAAAGAAGGAGTGCTGGCGGTGTTGGAAATAGTGTTGGGGCGATCAAATATGAAGTTTTTTACGAATGGTGTAGGAAAAATGATCAAAAATTAGACGCCGTTTTCCAAGAAATCCACTTTGAAGCAGCTCAACTCCTGCCGGATTTTTATTCCAAGGGCAGAAATAATACAGCTATGGTTATCCGTAAATTTCAATCAAATGAGGCGCAATCAGTTGAGACAAATTTTGTCAATGGTAGCGAAGTATCAGCTGCAGCTCAACTTGCTACAGAGTTGACAATTGAAGGTCACGATGCTTGGAAGCAACGGGGCTTCGATGATATTGCATATGGAGCGATGAAATGGAAACTGCTCCTTCGGCAATTGAAGGGACCATTTTCTTTGTGGGAATGGCATTCTGTTGATAATACGTCTTCTAGCGAATCCATAGAACCCGATACTCTACGGTGGAAATTGGATTTGTTGGAGGGCCATGAACGTCAACGTCGTAGGCTGTTGCAGAACTACGAGTTTAGCGGGCTCTATCTTATTGCTGAAGAGTACAAGGAAGAAAATAACGAAAAAGATAAATTTTATGACGCATTGAGTGATGGCAATGACAGAGAGGAGACCGTTGAATCTGTGTCCGCACTTTTGAAAGAAATGAAAATTAAGAGGATATTGGGTTCATTATCTTATGAAGATCTACCTTTTGATGAGACAAGTGATTTTGAAAAGTTGACGTCAAAAGATAGTAGAGGGATCAAAGAAGTAGGTGAAGATATCCAGTCATCCGATGGTGGAGGGGAAGAATTTTTCGACGCACAAGCTGATGAGGATCTACCTACTGATTTTGAAGAAGGATCTGAAGCCAATGTTATAATTGGAATGTTGGAAAGCGGCGATTTCCCAAAATATTCATACAATATTAGCAGATGCACCGGCTTAGACGTGAAGAAAAGTATATTGTTAGGTTGTCGTTCGTGTTTGTATGTTATCGATGGATTTGAACTAGCTGATGGGGATTTGCAGGGTAAAATAAATCGAGTGGAGTGCTCGACTTCGACTTTTAAAGTCAACTTCATGGGGTCTTCCAATTCAACAACGGCTTCCACGACGAGAACGACAGAGCAAAAAAACAAAACTTTAAGCAATGGAAAGGTACCAAATCAGACAAGTCGTTGTCAGAGGATAGCGCATGAAGATTTGTATTCAATCTTCAAAAGAAGGTATCAACTTGAAGATGTGGCAATGGAAATATTTGATGTACATCGAAGAAGTACACTTGTCGCATTTTCCTCGGTGATAAAGAGAGATGAATTCCTTTCAATTATCTTAAAAGCGTCACTACCAAACAGCATATTTCATGCCTATTCCGGTGGTATTACATCGACAAGTTACAGCAAGATAATGGCAAGCTATCAGGCTAAAGTTAAGAATCATTGGTTGGCTGGTAAAATGACGAACTTTGATTTCATTATGAATATGAATACTTTTGCTGGGAGGTCATATAACGATCTCACTCAATACCCCGTATTCCCTTGGGTCTTGAAAGACTACGAAAGCGAAGAACTTAATCTTAATGATCCTTCAATTTATCGTGATTTATCTAAGCCTATGGGAGGGCAGTCTTCGGAGCGCGCAGCCTATTTTAAAGAAAGATACGAAGAGCTTGAAGCTCTTCGTGAGTCTGATGAAAGCAATCCACCGCCATTTCACTATGGAACTCACTATTCATGCGCAGGCTATGTCTTGTACTATTTGATGCGCCTTGAACCCTTTTCTAGACTCGCTCTCCAATTGCAGGGAGGTAAATTTGACGTTGCTGATCGGTTATTCAGAGATGTGGGTAGTAGCTGGAGAAGTGCTGCAATGGAAAACCCTCAAGACGTAAGAGAGTTGATTCCGGAGTTTTTTTATCTGCCTGACTTTTTAATCAACAATAATTCTTGGGATTTCGGATGCACTCAGGGTGGTATTGTAGTAAATGATGTTTTCTTACCAAAATGGTCGAAAGGCGATCCCAAACGCTTCATTCGAATTCATCGTCAGGTAGGTTATAAGTTATCTTTTGTCTTATCCACGAATACTACTCATTCTTTCTCAGGCTTTGGAGAGCGAATATGTCTCAAGAAATTTACACCAGTGGATTGATCTAATTTTTGGCTACAAGCAGAGAGGTATCGAGGCGAAGGAATCCCTTAACTTATTCATACATGTAACTTACGAGGATTATCAGGTTGACTTGAACATGATTGAAGATCCATTAATGCGTGAAGCTACTATCAATCAGGTGCAAAATTTCGGACAGACGCCTTCTCGAATCACGAGCAAACCGTTTCCAAATCGGATAGTTTATTCATCTTTACGAGATGGAAATATAGATCTTGCAGCTCTTCCAACGTTGAAGTATGTCACTCCACCTTTATGTATAGTTGGTGCACCCCATCGTGTCTTTTTGAAGGTTGAAGTATGTACGACATGTAATATTGGAACAGTAGGTCAAATAGATTCATCAGTTGGAGACTTATTCTTGTGGAAAGATAGAATAGTTGCAATTGGGAAAACTTGCAGAAGGATTTCACCAAAGTTAATCTACCTCCGATTTGGGTCAATGAACAATGGTGTGACAACGCATGACGCTGTTCCTTCGTCCCGTTTCGATAATAACATAATAAGCTCTCATGATGCTCTTCATAGCAACATAATCACTGCCGCAGCTATCTCAGAAGATGGAAGGTGGTTAGTTACTGGTTCAACTGATTCGACAGTCCGAGTGTGGAGGTTACCAATGAACATCAAAAGTAAATCATGTTTACAGCTAAAAGGTACACTTTTTGGTCATTCTGGAGGTGACATATCATGTGTTGATATCTGCACTATTTTTGGAGTCATCGTAACAGCCGGAAGTGAAGGAGTCGTCTTGATGTGGGATCTACGAACAAGAACTTTTTTAAGACAACTTAAACATGGATTAGAGAAGCGGAGATCGTTAAATACGAAAAATCATGCACAAGTCAAGTCTATTTCAATTAATCAAGTCAATGGGAATGTGGTTGTTTTGGTTGGCTCGAAACTGAACATTTTCGATATCAATGGATATCTCATCGCTACTTTCACATACGAAGATAGAGATGGAAAGGCCGGGATGACTTGCGTAATTGCAACTGCATGTCCGGAGTGGATGGAAGATGGAGTTGTAGCCGTCACAGGGCATAAAAACGGCGACGTACGCCTCTGGGGAATAAACTGCAGTAGATCGACATTATTGATGCGGCATCTTGTCCCAGCAAGTGTCCATTCTTGCCCGATTACTTGTCTGCGTGTATGTGGTGAATGTCAAGATGTGCTCCTAATTGGAGATGCATCTGGAAAAGCCAGCAGAGCTAGTTCAATCAAACTCGAGTCGCTGGATAAGATTGAGAAAAGTAAGATTGTTGATGAGTTGGCAGGGTTACGAGATGACTTTTTCAACAGATCTCGGATATTATCTAGGTCAGACGAAGACTTTGAATTGATTTAAAGTTTTTGTAACAAATCAAGTTATTTTACGACTTTGTTGAGTTCTTTCATCATAAAAAATGTACAAAGTGATATCGTTTTCGCTACAAAGGCCCAATAACATGAAAGAATTTTATTCCATAACGTTTAGGTCAAGCTCCGAACCATTACGCAGTCGTGATAGGCAAGCAAAAGAAATAGACCATGGTATGCTATGTTTAGATTGTACGATGCACGTGATTGCATTCTATGTTACAGAGCGAGTGCAGTGTCTTGCATTAGTGACGAGATGGGTTCTAAATCGTATAGGTTCACCCATCACGGCGAAAATGTGCAGGTAAAAAAAAATTGATCATCCCTCTCCACAGCTCGTGATACACTTCGTAATAATGAAGAACGCGAGGGCAGGAGGATGTTCAAAAGTTTTTACCATATTCAACCAGGATTGCCCCAACATTTTCTCTTTTATACATAATGAAAGAATCATGATATTTTCCTCAACATATTCCTCGCAGAAAATGGCGAATACGTGAATGCGCTTTACCTGTGGATTTCAGCAGTTGTGTTGTAAACGATGTCCAAAGATTTACATGACAGTAGGACGGTGATAAGTCGAATTCAAAGACGTGTCAGGAATATAGCGATTAAATCATCGATGAATGAATTAGAACAGGGAGGATTGGATGAAACATTACTTGTGTGCTATTACATAGTAGTTGAAATATATGTGTCTTAATATGATGTAGATTTGATGCCGATACCAGCGGGAAGGTACCTTACAGAAACAATCTCCTTATTTCGTCATAGAAATTATTCATTACCGTCTCGGGTGTTGTTGCCAAAAAATTATTTGTTCTTTTTTCCGAAAAAGGCGCAAACGGCATCTTCAAATGTCCTACTTATTTTCCGTGTAACCGTGCCAGGAACGCCAGGTGGTAACCATACGTTCATCGATAATTCACTGCCTATTTCAACTCGGACCCCATGTTCATCATAATCAGTACTTACATCTTTGAGGCTACACAGCGCGCGAGCACATTCTACCCATTTATCCTTTCCGTTTTTAAATTTCGTCCGACATTCCACAACGGCCTTGTCACCCGAAGATCGATCGATACGAAGTGATTCACGAAAATGCACACCCTTTTTCGTCATAAACCATAATGTTCCCACATATTCGCATGATATTATTTTGGAGCTCTCATTATCATCATCCTGCTCTACAAAATACCGGACATCCTTCGTATTTTTAGAAGATACCAACATTTCAAGGAATGCCTTGCTTCCTATTGCTTCTGCCACATCGTCCAAAACACAACAACTCTTATCGTTGCTACCCTGCGAAATATCATTGTAATTCATAGGATAACTTATGTCAAAGGATACTTCAGTCTTTGGATTTATCGATTTCCTCTTTATTTTCATCTCACGTTGGTTGCCAGAGACAGGATACGGAGAGTCGAAAACCAATAGAAAACCCATACATTGAAGCGTCCATAGCAGCAGCGCTATGAGCGAGGATCGTGCTAGAATATAAATCGATAGCATCTGTTGATTTGAATTATATATGCTTTTTATTAATTAATAATTGGTATTTTGTGAAAAGAATTGGAAACCGCACCAAAGGAAAAAAGAAAACAGCTATCATCCACACTCACACGTAATCAACGACAAGGGCCAAAAGCCGAAAGGCCAAGAAACAAAAAGCAGATGGAATTCATATCCAGGTTGAAGTTTTGAAAATGTCTGTCACGAACAGAGTTGGTTCGTATTTGGCTACATTCAAAATAAATAGGAATCCTCATTAATTAATGCAGCGATATTATTTATGTAATTAGTGCATGTGTAGTATTTATCTCTCTTGCATCTTGCATGTATCAATAAATACATACTTAAAAATTCCCAAAACTTTCTTTTTGGTGTCCTACGTACATTATGTATTTGTATGCACACTGAAAAAAATTCTACATTCTCCAAAATCCTTTCATATAAATATTTTGATAAGATAATACCGGTATTCTAAAATCAGAAATTCCATTGATCGCACTTATAATAGATATAATTTTTTTCAAATAAATAGATATTACAATTGCGCAATGAATCGGAGCTGGAAAATTGTTCCCGTTAACGCAACTTCATCTTTCGTGATTCTAAAGTACACATTTCACAATATTTTACACACTTGCAAGACTAATTCCAGTTTGTGATTGTTCGCCTTGCGGTCAGGGAAGCTGCGTCATAAAAGTAAAAAGAGTACTAATCCATCTTAAGAAATAAATTACGACTCTGAATCTGTTTTTGTGTCAAAGAGTCAAATTCGAAAGTATCTTCACAATGAATGTCTCTACTGGTCGTTCTCGATGTGGGCGCAGAATCTTGGTTCTATTTCTCATTTTGTTCCGATTAAGCGCAGTTGTTTCTAATGATGGATGTGAGACATCGACGGCCATAGTCAACTTCCGATTCCCTGAACGAAGTAATGATCAATTACTAAGTGTCATGGATACAAATACGAAGAAAACGTTTGAAGAAGAAGCATTCATGCACCTTTACGAGGTGGAAGAGCTTTTAGATCTTAGCTCGTCGCAACTTGAGGTCAAAGAGTTGGCTGTCGATTCACAGGCAATCTTGAAACAGGGTGATAAATCTTCCCTTTTTGTGGCCATGTCCGTGTTGGGATGTATAAGAAAAGAAGAAGATTTGACGTTTAAGGGATTCGTTGATGGCGCTTTCAACGAATATGTAGATGGTTTTACTAGTAGGCTAAGTTCTTCATCTGTATATTTTAGTGAGATGTTAAATGGATCTGATGAGGATTTAGAGGTCGAGGAGGATAACAGCGGAGGTGGGGGTGACACAATGTCCGACGATTCAGTTCTAATTTCTGTTGGACTTGTGTGCGTGACACTTATATTGTGTACGCTTCTTTTGATACTCGCACGCACTACCAATTCAGGAAAGCAGTTTCAGTTCAAGTCATGTTCCAGTGAAGCTTCGGTGGGTAATAATGTCAAAGAGGAAGAACATGGCGCTGGTGTTATCAAGTCTATCCGCCGAACATTAAGACGCAAACCTTCAAATATATCTAACGCGTCTGCTGTTGCTGACTTGTCATTGCCATCTGATTTTCCTGCAGCACATGATTATTGCGCTCGAAGCGTTGATTCTTCTTCCATGGAAGCCCCAAGCGACGCTGTTCCTGTTAGAGTGCTTCATAGTGAGAGGAAATCCGGTGATGACGGCAGCGTTGTTCAACTTGACGAAGAAAATGGAGGGACAGTGATAGCAGACGTTATTGGTGGAACCGTTGCTTCATCTGATCTTTCTGCTTATGATTACAAAAAGGCCAATTTCGGAGTTTCACATGAAGAAGAGGTGAGAATTATTAGTCATGCAAAGATTTTCATTTCTTTTATCGCCATAGGACTCTCACAAATTCTGTTTATCTTGTTCAAGAGTCATACAACTACCGATATCAGTCTTAACCATTACGATGCTAATGAAATAAGACGTGTCCAGCCCTTAGTCAAGGCAGTAGGAACCCATCGATCGTTGGTGAACACACCTCTTCGATTGAGTAGACGGGAGTTGAGTCCTGAAGCTAGGTCCCTCTCTCCTCAAACTAGAAGTCCGTCAGTTCGGAGAATTAAACAAATTGCGGATCCTGCGCGAGACCGCAGCCCCAGCGCGCGCTCGGGTCGTAGCGCCAAGTCAATAGAAACGCGTTCGACTGTGAGGTCCTTTCGAAGTGCTCGATCCAATCGGAGCCTTAAGTCATGTACACCTTCGGAGAAGACAATCCAACTTGATTACAATCTTAAACCTGTACAATACTCATTTCAAGTCGGCAGTGCACCCGTATCACCAACGCAGACACCATGTTCTTCAAAGACCGAATCTCCAAAATTGCTTGGAAGTACTGTGCCAGTAATCCAACATCCATTTACATCTTCTCCAACATCCGAAAACACTGACACCAATGCGCCAAAGGACGTGTATCATTCCCCAAAAATGAATAATTCTGTGAAATCACCTTCATCGCCCCTGCCGTCTCCTTCGGCTTCTCCAAAATTAATCAGGCTGAAGCCACACTCTCAAGCCTCTTCGTCTAGAATAAGATCGCGTTCACTGGAACCTAGACTAGGTTCACCCTCCAGCAATATGAGAGCCCGATCACATTCTTTGGATCCAAGGCCGTCTCATGAAGAATTATTTCCAACAGGAATTGTCCCTGATATCAACAATAGACGCGAGCTTATGGCTGCTTCTATTGATAAATGGATGAAGACGACAGGATCGAACCGATTGTACAGACTTTCTGATGAATCAAAAAACTCGTCGATTCCGGCTCCGCCACCTATTTGTCGCGTCGAGAGCGCAGGGTCAGCTTCAACATGTACCCATTCTTCAAAACAACGATTACTATCGCAGAATAAAAGTTCGACTATGAATCTCCCGTACAAATCACTTCCTTACTTGCCTCCATCCGGTGATTTAATGACAAATGATTTAATGAGTGTTATTTCAAATGTTTCGAAAGAGATTGATAAGCTGTCTGCAGCGGAGGAATATACGTTCGAGCATCAACAGTACGATATAGAGATTCCTCGAGGACCTTTGCGTGTGATAATTGATTGCGGAGATCACACCGGTTGGAGGCCTGCCTTGCATCAAATCAAGAAAACCTCACCTTTGTTTGACTTAACAAAGCCAGGAGATATTATAACTAGTATTGAAGGTTTAGATACGAAAATGATGACAGCAGAAAAGATTGCAAAGCTAGTCAAACGTTACGACAAAGACAATGAACAAGCCAAGCCGACAATATGTCAATTAAAGATCTTGTCGAAAGAGGGGAATAGAAGCGCGATTTGAATAATCAATGTAGTGCATTGGATAATAAATTATTTTCGAAGTGAATGACGACCAACTTTGATTTTTTTTTGTAATTATAAATAAGTAACCATCAAAGGCTTGTAGGAATGTAGATTAGGAACCAGTTATTACGCTTTGAACAACCTTTACTTTGAAGTCGCATTAACGAGTAGAAGGCAGCACTGACTAACTGATCACTTACCGCACTTAGGTCAACTTTATGTTTTTTCTTCAAATCAATTTGCCCTCTGTTAAAAACTTCTGTACACAAATGAATTCATCTACTCAACACAAAGACGGAGCCCTTATGCCCTCTGGTGATCCGAATGGAATCATCAATGTATTCAGTTCTTAACCATCCTCTAGGCCCTATTGGTCCAAGCGGGATTTTAATATTGACAGGAAAGACCTTACTTTTGATGACGAAAGTACATTCTTCAAATTTTACATCGACTCTCCTAAGATCAACGTTATCATTTGTACCTGGAGGCCAAAACTTTACATCAACAGTTATTATGCCACGCAAAAAATTATCGTTTGAAGATGCGGAGACTTTGAACGGAAGCAGAGGAAAGTTCATGCCGTATCCAAATGGCATAAATTTAAAGCTAACAACATTCCTCACGCTTTTCCTTTTCAAGTCAATCGACTGCGTACTAACAACTGGAGAAGCACCATCGCTACTTTTGCCATTATCTTTATCTTCACTTGTATCATCATCAGATGCAACGATTCCCCATTGTTCTAGACGATCTTGAATGTCTCGCGGCAAGAAAGGATTTGCCCTCCCAACACTGAGAGGATTGTTACTGTACGCCTGATTTTCCAATGGATTTATATAGGAAGACACAAGACCCAGATTCAGTTCACGTACACTCTGAGAATCCTGTGCCGTCCATATCAGCTTCCATGTACCCGCTAATTCCTCCACGACATCCTCATCTACCGTGGGACATAAACTCTCCATATCCCGAATGGTACGTAATATTTCATCCGTCTTAGAACGCGAGGAGGGACTATTCTGTGGCACGGAACCAATCAATGACAACAACCTTTCTTTCAATAAACCCCTCTTTTCGTTTACACTGTAATCTGCACCGCTGCTATTGCTACCAAAGAGAAGAACTTCATTTTTGGATATGAATATAAACCTTTGACGTCGATGCCTCAATCCACTACCAGACGTTAATAATGCGCAACAGACATGAGGAGGAAGGAAGATTAATACGAGCAAAATTAAAATCGAAAATGTCATCATTAGATCGTATTTGTAAGTTGCCTGCTTCTCAAAGATATATCATATCTCACACTTATTCATAGATACTACGTGTCAATAATAGTTTGCCTATAATTCAAACGAATAACACTCCTCTGCAACTACCCTTCAACTTCTTTTCACACACAATGGATCGATCGCGATGCCGAATGCTTTTCTCTTCGTCCTCTACCCCACGAGTCCAAAAAAGAGAGAAAGAAGGGAGAAAGGAACAAGTTTTACAGCTTCCTTTTTCCCCTTGATTTTGCAGTAACGTATATGGATATAAGTTTGGTAATGTACGAAACTTACATAAATGAAATGTGAAATGTGGTTTGTAGTTTGTTTCGACCCTAAAATTCGATCAGTTTCTGTAATATCTTCCTTTGTATGAGAGATCCGGTGGAACTATCCCTTTTCAGAGGATATGCCTCGTTGTAATTTTGTATTTCCTGTACTTTGAAAACAATTTACCGTTATATCGTTTGGCAGAGCGAAATAGTTTGTATGTATTGGCCCGAGGTTTTGTTTGTCATCGATAACGTGTGAAAAATGATGGCATATTGATTTCACTGTCTTGGTATGAAGTTAATCAACCAAAAATAATCGAATTGAAGAAAAATTGCCTATCAAATTAAAGAAAATAATAATTTCAAGCATTACCTCATTTTATTTGACATTCCAGGAAACTTTCGTGAGCTTGTGTTGTCAATCGAATATGAAGAATGTCAAAGATCTGATAGATCGAAATCTATTTTACCGGTAGTTTTTATGGAATGCGCTCGAATGTATCTGCCATTCTCTACTTGCGATGTGGCTGTGATATCGAAATTTGTCAAAGATTCAATGACAGCCATACACGATCCAATGCTACTTGAAGATGCACTTAGTCGTACCATGAGAAGAAATTTTATTGCGATGAGGCTCGATGTTGACGAAGACAGGGTCCTTATTTGCCAAAATACTCTGAAAAAGTCTGAGGCGACTTTGAAGAAATTTGGTGTTGACACGTTTTTGACGTGTGACATGTTTGACTCCTATCAAAATATAATTTTAAAAGTAAAGTCAAAAATCAGGTAAGTGACACCCCTTCTTGAACCTTAAGTATCTTGAGTCTAACACATTTCGCGAAGGCAAAGAAAAGCAAGATGTTGAATGAGCCCGAATAATTTCATTTGTTAATTATACACTACAAGTTTTTGTCGCTGAAGTATCTACAGATGATGATATTGACTCTTCTTTTGATGCTGCCTCATTTCAGCAATTTCTAAAGTAACAATTATGAATCAATAGTGAGTCGGAGGATGAAATGCCCTGTGCTGAGCCCAGTTTCTGCTACAATATCGTCTATTATAATTGAATTTTCTTGAATAGTTAGACAACTTGTATTTTCTTGGGTCTTCATACCCACTTACAATTCACAGATTATCTTGAACAAATATTCATTTATGTTGCCTGTCAGGTAAATCGGAGCAATTATATGAAAGGGTGTGAAAATATGATTGTAGAATGATTGTGCGTCTTGCAATTTTATGCTGGGCGATATGCTAATTATACAACAATGGTGCACATTTTTCGATTAACATGTTGATATAGAATAAGACGTGGATTTTGAAGCATAATTTAACAGAATAAATAAAGAGTTGAAAAATGTAATAATCTAAAGACAACAATATGCTTTTTATGATGATGTGCATACGACTCGTTTTCTCTACTAAATAATGATTTGACATGAGTCAAAAGTAGATTTCATGCAGTTGGATGCTTCGGCAATAGTATAAGATAATAGGATGTCTGACTAATCTAGTCTAGGTGATGTAGGTCTAATCAGTAGATATAGATCAATAATGGGTTGGTAACTCAACACTAATCATGTTACAAATAGAAAAGAAGATATAAAAAGGAATTGTGACCCGGGCAAGACACAATCCGACACCACTCGCGGAATGGACTAAAATAGCTCACCACAGTGATATTAAACTACATGTTGTAGTCCCCGCAAGCTTGCAGCCGATAGCACGCAAGCTTGTGCCCTCCGACCTGGTTTGAGCGCGCCGCCAGGAGGTATTCCAACTGGAAAAACCTACGCCTTGGCGAGTGGCGTTGAGAAATCATCGAGAATAAACTGAACCAGTCTCCTCTTATTCTCGTTCGACAACATTAGGAAGATATGCATGGACACTGAAATGATTACAAGTTCAATAGGAGAAAAGAATTAATAGTAAACAAACAATTTGACGTACCTGATTGCGCTGTAGGTGCATATGAAAAAATGAAAAACACCGGTCACGGCAGCCGGGATCTCTGAAGCACAGAAGAAACGAGTGTCGTTCTTTTGAGAAAAACGAACTCGTTTCCTCTGTGCATGCTCGATTCTCTGCCGAGGGCCGTGATACCAAAAGTTCCTTCGACCGCGATACCAAAAATTCCTTGCAAAGGAGGAATATAGGCTGGCGAGAGGAACATGCGCGATGCGGGGGTTAGCTGTGGCGGTTTGCTGTGTATTCATCATAATATGATTTTTTATGAGGATGTGGTGTTTTCGGACATTATTTAAAGCAATCGCCCCACTTGGGATTACGTTTTACTTTGAACTGTTTTCTATTTATTCTTTGGCGATGTCTGATGAAGATGGCAGAACGGCAGAACTAGAGTCTAAAATAGGATTTTGAACGTTACACAGATTTTGTCATACGAATGTTCTTTGACACACGAGAAAGGGGAGAGAGAGTATTACGACATAACGCATTAAATAATGCGGCTTTGTATCTACTTTTTACCCTCATCTTTGAACAGCCAACGGCCAACATTGATTATGAATTAGATTCATAATGTAATTTAAAAAGATTTAGAATCGTTGCCAGAAACCCCAACGTGACGCAACCAAAGTTCAAAATTTCTGAATAAATTTATTCTACCTTTACCTCTACTTATTTTGTCAATTTACCTTAGCAATTCATCTCCCTAAATGAAATCTTATCCCGAGGCTTCCTTCATTGCCTTAACTTTCAGAGCTTTGACATGCTTCGCTTGATCCTTCTTTAAGCTTTTAATCGCGCTCTTGGAGAGTTTCTCTCCCGTGGCGTCATGAGTAGGAATGCCATCTTCTCCAAAAGTACTATATAAACCCTTATATTCTTCGGCCTCTTTGAACAGATTCTCAGGTGATATTTTCAAACGAGCTTGTTTTAAAGCAATCTGTTTCGCTTGCAACGCCTTTCGCGCATCCAATTTCTCGATTTCTTTCGCACTCTTTTGTGTAGAGGGTTTTGATGGAACATCTTCCCGCAAACTCACAATGCGATTAAATACGAGTTTATCTCTCGTAGCTTCGATATCAATGACGAAGAATCCCTTGCGTTCAAACTGGAAATGACGTTCCATGCAGCCCGATAAATCTTCTAAAATCTTTCCACTACTTTCATGATATGGACATTTGTCAACTATTTCCATGACACTGGGGTCAACAAGTGCACTCGAGTAGACAACTTCGCTGTTCGGATTTAACTCTTCCTCCCATTTCTCCGTCGGTTCTGGCACAAGGAACAGATTGCCATAAACCCTGACTTCGCACGGGATCGAATCCGAGGGACACCAGCTTATGTGACTTTTTGGTTTTTTACGCCCTTCGCTAAGATCAAGTTTCACTTCAATTTCTGATAGTCTTTTGGAATCTTTGTCATCGTATTTCAGCTTAATAACGTGAACGTTGGCGCCAACGTACTTGATACCAACATGTTGGTTTGGCGTAAGCCCATAGTAGTTTCCTCCCATATTGTCCAACCTAAAGTCATCACGATCGATATAAAAGTAGTCGCGAGTGAACTTTATCATATGACTTCCAAAAGCGTCATTGGTAGGAGAATTTTTCACTTCAAATATGGAATCATTTTCACTTTCAGTAAATCCTACAAGTTCCACAACTTTGATCTTGATGGGATCGATCGCCGCCATGCACCTTCTCGCCTTCTCTCCCAGCTGCGCACGTGCCACCGCATTAAATTTCTCAATTTCAACAACATTATTCGCACGTGTTGCCCCGACGCTGGAGCAGAACTCATTGATGATGGATGGCGTGTATCCCTTTCGGCGAAATCCGGAAATGGTTGGCATGCGACAATCGTTCCAGCCACGCATATAACCATTGTCAACGAGTTTTAGAAGACGACGCTTGCTCAATATAGTATATTGCAAGTTTAGCCGAGACATCTCATAAACCTTCGGACGAAACAAATCCAAAGCCCAAAGCATCCAGTAGTAAGGTTCACGTCGATTTTCAAATTCAAGCGTACAAATACTGTAATCGATATGCTCCAATGAGTCACAAATACTGTGCGTGTAATCATATGTAGGGTAGATACACCATTCAGCTCCAATGTGAGGATGGGGCACATATTTAATGCGATACGCCATCAAATCGTACATGTTAGGGTTGCTAGAATCAAAGTCCATTTTCAAACGAAGCGTGTATTCACCCTCCTTAAAATATCCCTTCTTCATCTTATCAAACAGAGCCAAATTCTCATTCACCGACCTAAGCCGATTCTTACCAGGAATCAATTCTGGATCAAGCGGGACACTCGTGTCAGGATCCAGCCCCTTCCCTCTCGCTTGAGCCCTCCGTTTAGCCAACTCACGCTGCCTTTCCACCGTAGCCTTATCAAAATCACACACATAGGCCAACTCCTTCTGAATCAAAACGATAGCAAACTCATACAACTGCTGAAACACTTCCGAACTATAGGTAACCCGCTCCGGCTTCCACCCCATCCATCTCACATCACGTTCCAGACTATCGATATATTCCGCACTCTCCGCCTCTGGATTGGTATCATCGTACCGAAAGATAGTGCGCCGATTCGCCTCTTCCACACCCAACTTCTCAAAGGCCAAACGAAAATTCATATTCATAGATTTGGCATGACCAATGTGCAGGTACCCGTTCGGTTCGGGAGGGAAGCGGGTACGGATGATACTACCGTTGTGTTCCGCGTGACTTTGAAGTAAAGCGGGTGAGTTGACGGCCCATTCGAGTTGGCGACCTACCAAGGCGTTGGTGTTGATTGTACTCGTAGCAGGAGCATTGGTAGTGGTGGTGGTGGTAGTAGCAGTCGTCATGCTATTATTGATATCTGTGTGTGTGTGTGTGTGTGTGTGTGTGTTGTTATGCACAAGAGAGAGAGAGTTAAAGATGAATGATTTATGTGATAGGTGATGAAGGTGATGAAGGTGATGAAGGTGAAGATACAAGCTGTGGTCGTACTGCTCGTACTGTGTGGTTTTGCTTGCATGTGTGTGTGAGAGTTGAGAACGAATTAGCTCTCTCTCTCTAGCTCTCTCACATACCTAAAGCTAGCTAAAGAGATAGAAGAGTTAGCGCTTCTAACTTTCTAGCTCTCTCTGTCTCTGGAGAAAGAGAGAGCGGTAAATAATTTTGGAAAAGCTATAGTGACTTAGACTTATGAGTTTGTGAAGAGCTGATTGGAGAGATTGAAGGGGAAAGGTATCGGGAAGGCAATCGTGGATGCTAACGTTTCTCTAGAGAACGTCTAAGTAACACTCCCTCGATCCTTATACTGCCACAGATAAGGTACATATAGTGTGAATAACTGAAACTAGTACTACCGTTAGTGTATGTTCTATAGGACAGACTACCATAGACGCCTCTCAGTCTTTTGTTGGGACCTCCTCATCCATGACCATAGATATATTAGTAGCAATAGAATTTCAACGTAAAGATCGTCGTGACCAATCATAACCATTCAATCTCATCAAGGGCAACTGGTAGAAATGGATCATGAAGTTCGAATGAGTACAGATGGCGTTACCTCTATTGAGTATTATGTCCCTTCTTCAAAGTTTTTGTTCGATGTAGTTTTAGTTTATGTGTGGAAACCTGTAATTGCTTGAACAAAAAAGAAGGAGCTTGATGACTTGCACTTTCCTTCTGTAGCTTAAAGTTGAAAAAAGATCATCTTCGATTGTTACAATTCAATAATGTGAAAGCTGGCCGGTTGTTGGTTGGTAAATTCTGACGTTCAAAATAGATAATCTACTTCCTATACACATGTGTTTTCCCTGATAGACTCTGTGGTCTTTCTCTTGCTACAGTATTCGCTCTCTTTTTCACGTTTTGTATCTTCTTTGGCTTCTGCTTTTTATCTTTTTGCTCTTTTGAGGCTAGTGAACTCACAGATTCCAATGCTTGTGCAGCTCCTGAGAAAAAAGGATTACTCAAAGCAGACCCCGTGGCATTTCCAATCAGGCCTATAGACAAATCCGGAACAGATGATACCTGCTCACTACTTGTAATTTGATGACCATCAGATGCAATCGAGGTCTTGTGATCATCCAATTTTTCCGCAAGCGCATTATCTTGGCAGAAGCGCTTGTCTCGACTTGAATTATTTTGATCTACAATTCTTGTACGTTTCTTCTTCGATTTTATCCCGTATAGTTCTTGCAACGATTTTGGTTCATCTAAAGGAGGGTCAATCTTTTCTTCAGACGGTGGTAAGTTTCTATCCTCTCCTTCTTCGTCTCCAGCATCTATAGAAGTACGATCTACTGCCAGAGGATTTGACAAAAGAAGTGCTTCCTTGCTTTTTACTTCGTTTAGTATGCGTGTTGTAGACTTGAATGCATTTCGAATAGATTCTTCAGCACACCTTGGTAGGGAAGGAAATAATTTTAGCGCAGCTTCGATCGACCCCACCCCAGGTATTCCCATCGTTCTTCCATTATCTCGAACGACTTTATCCAACTCGATACTATGATCCATATATCTATTTATCGAAAAGTTCTGATTGCCCGGATCGAGATATTGAGCACAATTATCAAAACCTTCGGTTTCATCCTCAACTGATGAAAAATTGCTTTCCTCTTTATCATCACTGTACGATTGCACCCAACTACCATTGACGGAAACATGGTTGTTGCTTGCAGGTTTATTTTGCACCAAAATACCCGACGTGTGTTTTTGTATACCTGCCACATCCCTTCTATTTGAAGGAGCAATTTCCCCCTCTATCGATTCTCTATTTTCAAGCTGCTCTCCGCGAAGTGATGATTGAACAATATCCAATATTTCCTGGCTAAATTGTAAGATAGGTGGAGGCATGGGATTGATAAGGCGTTGTAACGTTGCAACGTTGGATGGTAGCGAAGATGCTATTCGAAACAAACCATATTTTGGACATACATATTCATGAGATTCATCTAAGACTCTAGCAGTTTCGTCACGCCAATTCCAAAGTAGTTTCAGACAAGATTGCTGTTTTGGTGTCAAGGATACAGTACGTTTTTTCACCTTCATCCATCCTGAAGGTTTGAAAGGCTCTTTCACAAACATTTTCAAACACACTTTCCTCGACTCATCCAAAACTTCTTCTATTGACACCTTTACATGGTTATTAACATAAAAGGTGAAAAATTATCATGAGCAACGATGACAAAAAACCATATATTAAGTTCTAATCGATCTCACATCTTCAGTTTCATCAAGATTTTGCAACAGTTTATCGTATACGTCAAGCAAATAGTGAGTGTCGCTGCGGGCGTAAGCGAGCATTTCATCAGGTATTGGACGCTGTCGCCAATCTGATAATTGATGCCTTTTATCAGCGACTACACCAGCATAGTTACTTAAGAGATAAGCAAGTCCAAAAGAAGGCAATGACAGAGATCTAGCGGCTTTTCCAGTATCAAATAAGTTTACCACGTATATTCCAAAGTCACGCTGCAGCCATGGAATATCGCTGTCAGCTCCGTGCATTACCTTCACTATGGAAGGATCAGCAAAGATGGGCGCAAGTATGGGACCTACATGAGCTCGCAACGCCAGTGTATCCACAATGAAATCGCAATAATCCGAAAACTTTTTTGACAATAACGAAAACAAGTTGTGTAATATTTTGTTTCATCTGTATGCAAAACTCTATCAATAAACATACCTTGTCACTCGGGCCTGACATTTCTGTTCGAAGCGCATCAGGTCTGACACTTATTTGCATAAGACAAGTAAAGCCAGAAAATGAGCGCCACGAATGTGCCTCCAAATCTATTGCTATTTCTTTCACGTTTGCTTCTTGAATTTTCGCGGCTAAACAGCGCAAGTCAGCCTCACCGTCAATCCATATGCAGCCTTTCATACTTAATTTTCCGGTGCGCTTATCTATAAACTCACTGAATTCATTCGAAAATAAAGTTCGCCCTGTTCCATGCTTGTCACTTATGTCAGAAGGTAAAATTTGCCATGGTTGATATCGAAATGTTTCAATTTCTTCTCGAAAAGGATTATCGTAGTAAGCATTGGCCAAAATAGCATCATGCGGCAAGAAGTCTCCGAATGGATGAGTATCGAGTTTCTTTAACCCATACTGTGGCAGGGAAGGGGCAATCAATGGGATGTATGGCTCTTCGCGAGCGTTATTTATTCGATGAGAGAATCCATAAACTATTTGAGGTTTTTCCATATCAACGAGGCTAGATCTCATTGTTTGAATTTTTGATACACTCGACGTGGTATTGAGAGATTTTTTCTCTGCCGTGGTAACCTCGTTGGCGCTGCTTAAAACCTTTTCTACTCGTTCCACCAAGGAATCACAAGCATCGGCACAAGCTTCCCAAAGTATGGGCTCCTCAAAGAGTTGATCAAAATCAGATCTACTACTCAACGATGACAACGGATTTTCAAAATTTCCAAACGATTTTACTCCAGAAGTTCTTCCCATTGCACCATCTATATCGCCATTTCCAACACTCGACAAATGACTTTGAGTTCCAGCTTCAACTGAATCCAGCATATTAACAAGCAACTTTGACATGTCACCTTTAATACTCTTCACAAGATCAGAAAATTCAGGAAACGCCAAGTAATAAGCCAATTCATCATCATCTTCTTCATTAAGTCCATCATAATCACCATCACCTTTTTCATCTTCTTCTTCGCTACTACTATTCATCTCATCAGCAGCTGCACTACCCCTTTGGATGACCGCTAATCGTTTTATACCACGCTTTTTACTCGTAATAGGAAAGGAGTTCACGCTTTTAACCCCCATAGCCAACGCTGATAGCAATTGCTGTATGGACGGCGTTGGAATTGCCTTTTCTTCATTCGTTCCTTTTGCGATTGCTTTTGACATGATTTTCATTCGCTTACACTTTCACCAACAAAAATTTCAATCTCCTCTACGATAATAGAACCTTAATATGGCTTGACTTGGCTTGACTTTCGATTTACACAGAACTTCTGTAATGAAAACCACCAGCCGCTCCCAACTTGCTTTTACAGTGCTCCTTTATTAATTCTTTCACAAAACGAACACAACTGACAAGCTAATAAACTAATAAAATATCTATCTAGTATGATGCTTATTTCATGTTAGTTTCGAACGAAAGAACCTGATTACATTACATGTATATGAATATAATAGACAGAGACATATATATCCATTCCATTTCTTTTCCTTCTCGCAATTCACACTTTTTTTCTTTCAACAAATACTCCCTCTTTCAAGAGTTGTGTACCAATGGAGCTCAAGCCATGCGAACTTTTATAAAAGCAGCTAAATTACAAAAAAAGCAGGTGGCCATCCTCTCGTTTGTTCGCACTGCACTCGCACTGCAGACAACAAGTACCGGTACAATATAATATATACGTAGATCTAGATCTACATGTACGAGGAGTACATGTTGTATTAATATATATTAATACATGTAGATCTATATAATGTACCGGTACTCCTGGAAATTCATTGAAAAAACTAAAAAAACGAAACGACAACGACAACTCTACGCTCCATAATTATAACATCTACAGGTATTGTATTGAGGCACCCACACACACACTCTCTCTCCCTCCCTCCCTCCCTCTAAAAATACCATCCAGTACCAGCATCGAGCGAGATATGGAGGAGGTGAAGAGCAAAGAAGAAGAAGAAGGAGATGGCGGCGGCGGCGGAGCTGAAAACTATGACAGCGATTCATCTTCCACTTCGTCTGCCTCACCTGCATCCTCCTCGGGGGAATCGGAATCGAACAACTCGGATGATAATTCAGTATCCTCCTTTGATGATGATTTATTGTTAGATAATGACGATGATAACGATAATGATGATGATGATGATGAAGCATTGGATCCGTACGATGAAGAAAACCTTCCTAACTTTGCGTGTCGTTACTGTGGAATTTATGATCCTGCCAGTGTTGTCAAATGTGTAGAGACGAAGAAGTATTTCTGTAATGGGCCATGTCCGAGTGGAGGAGCATCGTCTCATATTGTGCATCATTTAGTGAGGTCGAGGTCCAATCAGGTGCAACTTCATCCCGAAAGTCCGTTGGGGGATACCGTGTTGGAATGTTATCATTGTGGATGTAAGAATGTGTTTATGTTGGGATTCGTTCCGGCTTCGTCCAGTAGTGTTGTAGTGTTGCTGTGTCGAGTATGTGTTGAGACTGTTCCGGCGTTGAAGGATATGGAGTGGGAATTGGCGCAGTGGCATCCTCTGATTCAGGATAGGAAATTTCTGCCGTGGCTTGTGAAGGTTCCGAGTGATCGGACTGTTTTGCAGTGTGCACGAGAGGTGACGCAAGCGCAAATTGTGAAGTTAGAGGAGCTATGGGCGAAAAATAATCCCGATGCTCGATTCGCCGATCTCAATGCTTTGGAAGAAAACGATTTGTTGGAGGAGAAATTTAGTGAAACGCTATTGCAGTATGAGGATGGATATCATTATCAGAACATCCTTGCACCACTTGTCAAACTCGAAGCTGATTACGATAAGCAGATGAAGGAGAGTTTGTCAGAAGAAGGGATATCAGTTCGTTGGGAGAAGAGTCTCACCGGCAAACATGTAGCGATCTTCCACTTTGGCCGTGCAGATGTAGCCGCTGAAAGTCGCATTATGGTTGGTGATGAATTACGTTTGAAGACGCTCACTGGATGTTGGGAAGGCGTAGGATACGTCAAGAACATTATTGATGGAGAGCTCGAACTAGAGTTACGTACCTCGTTGAATAACGTGCCTGATAATATAACTGAAGATTACGTCGTGGAATATATTTGGAAAAGCACCAGCTTTGATCGAATGCAAAACGCGCTCAAGACATTTGCCGTTGATGATACGTCTGTGACCGGATACATTTACCATATGCTGCTTGGTCATGCAGTAGAGGAGCAACGCATTGCTTTAAATGCCAGCCCGGATTTCGAAGTTAAAGGCCTACCCGCATTGAACGAATCTCAGGAACAGGCAGTATCGTCAGTTTTGCAAAGACCCCTATCGCTCATCCAAGGTCCACCGGGAACGGGCAAGACCGTAACGAGTGCAAACCTCGTGTTCCAACTTACCAAGCAAAATATGGGACAGGTTCTCGTCACTGCTCCTTCCAACGTTGCGGTGGATCAATTGACGGAGAAGATTGCCGCAACTGGGCTGAGGGTGGTTCGTTTGGCATCGAAAACCAGGGAGCAAACTTCTTCAAGTGTAGATCATCTTTGCTTGCACGTGATGACTCCCCTGGCTGCTGGAGATGAATTTCGTAAATTGCAAAGACTTAAGGACGAAATTGGAGATCTTTCTGAAAAAGATCAGAAGAAATATCGTGCATTGAGATGTAAGTTGTTGGAATGAATATTTTTCAAATTATGATCGATTGTTCGGAAAATAACTTACCTTTTAATACGAATCTACTTGTACCAAAGCGAAAACGGAGCGTGAAATCTTGCAGGCGGCTGATGTCATTTGTTGTACATGTGTGGGTGCTGGAGACCCACGTTTGAAGAACTTTCGTTTTCGACAGGTGTTGATTGACGAGGCTACACAGGCTATTGAAGCGGAGGCACTAATTCCTATCTGTTTGGGCGCAAAACAGATTGTGTTAGTTGGAGACCATTGTCAGTTGGGACCAGTTGTAATGTGCAAACAGGCAGCGAAAGCAGGGCTCACTCAAAGTTTATTTGAACGATTGGTTTTAATTGGAATCCGTCCAATTCGCTTACAAGTTCAATACAGAAGCCATCCTGCTTTGTCCGAATTTCCGTCTAATATGTTTTATGAAGGTTCCTTGCAAAATGGTGTGACAGAGTCAGACCGCCAGTTGCTTACTCAACCAGGTTTTGTCGGAAAAGAAGACTTCCCGTGGCCCGTACCTAATAAGCCGATGTTTTTTTATTCTATTTCCGGAATGGAGGAAATATCTGCTAGTGGAACGAGTTATCTCAATCGCACAGAGGCCTCGTATGTAGAAAAAATTGTGACGCATCTTCTCAAAATTGGCGTCAAGTCGTCTCAAATTGGTGTTATTACTCCATACGATGGTCAAAAGAAGTACGTATCAGAATTTATGCGCAGATCTGGTTCGTTGAACTCTACATTGTACGAGGCAATCGAAGTTGCGTCTGTTGATGCATTTCAAGGTCGGGAGAAAGATTACATTTTGGTTTCTTGCGTTCGTGCTAGCGACACTCAAGGTATTGGATTTCTAAGTGATCCTAGGCGCCTAAATGTTGCACTGACTCGTGCACGACTAGGTCTAATCCTTCTTGGTAACCCTCGTGTTTTGAGTAAGAATCCTCTTTGGGCAGCATTATTGTTGCATTTCAAAGAATTCAATACACTTGTGGAAGGGCCCTTAAACAATTTGGCACCGAGTTACATGACCTTTTCTCGCCCAAGAAGAAACATTGCTGGAGACTCGCGTTATGCATTCACAGCATTAGCTCGAGGAGGGTGGGATGCACGTTGGGATGATCGACGTAGTCGCAACGGGGGAGCTCGTGATGCCCCTCATTCTTCATCTTACGGTCGCAGAGGCCGCCGTAATAGGCGCGATGAAGAACAGACAGATTCTCGATACGACCCACGCTACAAATCAAATTTTAGCGACGCTTATACCCATCCTAATGGTGTGCCATTACCGCAATTTGCCCCATTACCCAGTTACGTTGACGACGATATGAGTAGTGTTGGTGGTTATGGAAGTGTGTATGGAGATAGTACTTACTCCCAACAGGGTTATTATGGCGACGCAAGAAGCCAAGCAGGTGATGCAGTTAGTGTGACAGGTTCCATTGATTCAAGAAGGTTCTGATTATTTGGATGTTGAGGTTATGCCTAAGTATATTTCAGTGAACACACTAAATGGAGCGTTCATTTAGAGGATTCATATCACACTTTTTCGAATCGAGTTAGATTTGTCTGCGAAGTTGCCTTCGATTAGAAGGGTTATGATTGCAAGTATCAATTTCATTTGATGAGTTTGTAATTTGACTTGTATACGTGCGAAGAAGCCTTGTCTTTAATTCGTTGAGACGATCTGATTTTTCATTTCTACGTCTACCAAGGCAAAAAGTTTTGTGCGATTGGCGCATGCGCAGTTCTTTACTTTGTTGAATAATTGGATTGTGCCCCAGAGTAATCAATGCAATCGTGCGCGCGCTCCAGTAGTAATATTAAGTTGGCATATGATTTCATCTGAGACGAACGCATCAAATGATTTCTGTTGTGAACTTCGTGGAATTGTGTGGCGTGATATCACTGTAGTGTTTGATAAAGAATAAGTTACAGGTTTGAAGGAGTTTTCCTGCACATAGTTCACTTCTGTAAATAAACTCAACCCTTCCTCTACATTTATAAGACTCAGTAACCTACCGATGCGAAAGGTCTTGATTCAAATTCTACGGTATAATATTCGTATACTATAACAAGAAACATGGCAAATACTCGTTTCTTAATTTATTGATCCACGAGTGTACTCTAGAACCACCCCTCAAAAGAAATGCGATAAAACTCCAATCGAATTTTTATGAAACTGTGGAAATTTAAAGCTACAAAGATGAGGATACGAGCTAGATAATCGAATCATTGTATATATACACAAGAAGAAAGTAAGGGTCCATGTTATCTCGACAAGCGTTCGGAATCGAAACGGCTCCCAAAGAAAAAACGTGGGGAAAAGTCTAAGAAGATGTCATCAAAAGATATACGTAATCTTTCTCGATTAAGGTCCTCAACCTCAGTTGATAATAACGTCATTTCCCTTCGACGACAACACGAGTCATGAATTTTAAAGCAAATTGCCGTGACATCCATCTCATCATCTACTTCGACCATAGTGTTGCATGCTCTCGATTCAACTTTTGTTCAATCGCTATTCTAATAAATCCAATAACTGCAGCACTCGCTCTCGAAGCGGCTTCTATACAAGCCAGATACGTTTGAGTCTTGAAGCATCCGTGTACTGTCGATGCAATAACCCCATCTTTCTGTACGCTATCCGTCACTAAAACGACAATACTAGCATCCTCCAATTGTTCTTCCTCGTTCGTTGGATCAAGCTTGATCAGCTCACTCTTCGCCTCTGGTATATACGTGATCAAACATGTTGTTGCAATAGGTAAGGAGGTTAGATGAATACCAGCATCCATCAACGCTAAAACTGCTGCGTTCACAGCCGTACTCAACACCCCACCATCCGCCGTTAAAATTTCAATTACTATCTCAATGATCGTCCTGGGATATTCCTGAAGCGATATACAAGTACTAACTGAATTAGCTACAAATTCTTCCATTTCTCGCGAACTTCTGCTATCATTCACACCACTCGTCTGCTTATTACGAGGGAACACACACGTCACACTCGCACGAGACATATGCATCCGAGCTTCTATTCTCGATGCAATAGGACCGTATACAGCTGCTACTATGGAAGTTCTTCCCGACGTAAACTTAGCCGATCCATCCGCTCGCTTAATGACTGCCAAAGAAGATGATAGTGGTCGAAGGGTCGAGTGCGTTCGTCCATCAGGTCTCTGTGATAAGGATGATGCTTTTGTTGTGGATGATGATGATGCTGGCATTTTACAATGTATTTCTTTTGTAGAGATGATTCGTTACTGATACAAATACGAAGATGATATGCAGACGAACAAGAAGAAGACGAAGAAGAAGGCTTTTTGATATAGTGTGGAACTTGGATTAGGACATTTCCACTTTAGAATGGATGTATAAAGTAACTCATGATTTTGTGGAATAATTGGTTGGTTTGTAGGAGGGTTCGAGTTCGAGTTCGAGTTCGAGTTCGAGTTCGAGTTCGAGTTCGAGTTCGAGTT
>Ga0115008_10000359_pt1 | contig 33326 bp, 32 predicted proteins | sample FraStrMetagenome_FD_87164 | JGI IMG/M metagenome (GOLD analysis project Ga0115008, IMG submission 87164) | Marine eukaryotic phytoplankton communities from Arctic Ocean - Fram Strait ARC3M Metagenome | ecosystem: Environmental > Aquatic > Marine > Oceanic | place: Fram Strait | collected... | reverse complement strand
TGGTACTGCATTTATGTGGGAGAGTAGGTCGCCGCCTTTCTTTATACTGTTTAAAATCAGTATTATAAACCTCATATTTATCAATATGAGGTTTTTTTATGTCTGAAATCTAGTGAATATTGTAATAATATAGTTTATTTTCGTTATTATTTTAATTGAAGTATATAAGTGAATTTTAAAAAAATAATTACTTTTTTTTTCATCTTTTCCATCTGTTCTATAAAAGGTCAAGTTGGTGGTGAGCAGATATATCAGTTTTTAAATTTATCTTCTTCTGCTAGACAAGTTGCACTTGGAGGGGAAGTATTAACCTTACTCGATGATGTAAATCAACCAATATGGAATCCATCTGTTATAAATGAAAATTTAGATAATAAATTATCTGTTAATTATACAAGTTATCTAGCAGGTATAAATATAGGATCTTTGTCCTATTCAAAATTAATTACCAGAAGATTTGGAGTTATTCATGGAAGTATAAAATATTTAGATTATGGTACTTTAATAGGTTCTGATGAGCAAGGCAATGAGACAAGTAATTTTGGTGCAAGTGATATAGCTGTTTCAATTGGTTATGCATTCAATGTACCAAAAACAAATTTTTTTATTGGATCTAATGTTAGATTTATAAATGCTACAATATCTAATTTTTCATCCATTGGTATTTCTACCGATATTGCTATTCTATATAACAATCCATATAAAAACTTTATAATTACGTTAGTTGCTAGAAATATTGGCACACAAATTCAAACATTTAATGGAGAAAAAGAACAAACACCTTTTAAGTTAGCTATAGGTGGCTCTTATTTATTAGAACATGTTCCCTTAAAATGGTATGCTACTATAGATAATTTACAAAAATGGAATATTTCTGTAGCCAATCCTTCAGAAAGAACAACAGACTTAGAAGGAAATGTTTCTGAAGGAAGTATTAATTTTATAAGAAATACTTTTAGGCATTTTATAATTGGTGCTGAGTTATTTCCTAAAAGATCAATTAATTTAAGATTAGGTTATAATTTTAGAAGAGCTGCAGAGCTAAAACTTCAAGAAGTTAGAACATTTAGTGGTTTTTCTTTTGGATTTGGAATTAAAATGAAAAAGTTTAAATTGAATTATGCATATTCTAAGTATCATTCAGCATCCAATGCGAGTACATTTAGTTTATTAATAAATTTAGATAGTACAAGGTGAAAATGAAAAATATAATTATTGCAATAGATGGGTTTTCATCAACGGGTAAAAGTACAATTGCTAAATTATTAGCAAACAAGTATGGTTATATATACGTTGATTCTGGTGCGATGTACAGAGCTGTTACATTATTTGCAAAAGAAAATAATCTTGTTGGAAATAATTTTTTGAAAAAAAAAGAACTTATTTCCAATCTTAAAAATATATCACTTTCTTTTAAATCTAATATCAATTTAGGTTTCTCAGAAATGTACTTAAATAATAAGAATGTAGAAAACCAAATTAGATCTTTGGAAATCTCTCAGTTAGTTAGTAAAGTTTCAGCTATTTCTGAAGTCAGAAAAAAGTTAGTTGCTGAGCAACAAATAATGGGGCAAGATAAAGGTCTTGTTATGGATGGAAGAGACATTGGAACCGTTGTTTTTCCTAATGCTGAGTTGAAATTATATATGACTGCTTCTGCAGATAAAAGAGCAATAAGACGTTATAAGGAATTGATAGATAAAGGAGATGCTGTTCGTTTTGAGGAGATTCTTTTTAATGTTCAAGAAAGAGATAGGATTGATTCTACAAGAGATGATTCTCCCTTAATGAAAGCAAATAATGCTATTGAGTTTGATAATTCTGATATGGGAATAAACGAACAATTTAAAAAAATATGTGTTTTGGTAGAGAATGCTATTCATGAAAAATAAAAAAATCGTCTTTGTAAAGACCTGATTGAACTCCTATTTAAGTTCTTCTGATAAACAAAAAAATGAGTAGTGAAAGTTGAAAACGATTACTAATAAGAATCCTAATTTTAAGGAATATTTAAAAATTTATGAGTCTGAAGAGAAATTTTCCATTTCGGATTTTTCATCACATAATTTACAATTAATTCTGTCATCTTTTCTTTCTTACTCCATTCTGGTTGCAAAAAGAGTTGACAATTTTCATTAACTTTAGATGCTTGTTCTTCAGCAAAATCGAAATCACTTTTATTGTGAATGATCATTTTAAGTTCATTAGCATGAGGATACACTTCATTTAAAGGCAGTTTTGTTTTCTTAGGTGATAGACAAAACCAATTCCATTTTCCAGAGAAAGAATAAGCTCCAGAAGTTTCAATATGTGTTTTTATATTATTTTTTTGAAGCAATGTAGTAATATAATCCATAGACCACATTAATGGTTCTCCACCAGTAATTACTACAGTGTTAGCATTTCTTTTTACATTTTCTACAATGGTGTCAGCTAGTGTTGGGGGATGCAAGTCTGCATTCCAACTCTCTTTTACGTCACACCAATGACAGCCAACATCACAACCACCAACTCTAATGAAATAAGCAGCAGTTCCTGTATGAGAACCCTCTCCCTGGATTGTATAAAATTCTTCCATTAATGGAAGCATGATCCCTTTATTTACGAATTCTTTTGTTTTTTTATCCATCTACATTCAAATCAACCAAAAAGGTTTTTAAAATGCAAAGGTAGTTTTTGATTATCAAGAATAAAAGGAATAATTAATTAATTCTAAAACCTTAATAATCAAATGATTTTTGTAAATTTGCACTCCTTTTTACGATAACAGATTTATAAAAGGAAATGTATAAAATAAATTATAAGAACAACTCTTTGCGTTTTTATCGTTAAAAATCTGATTAACAATGAGATACAAAAATTATTTTCAGAAATGTCTGAAGAAACAAAAAACACTGAGGAGCAAGTAGTTGCTGCTGAAGTACAAGAAACAGTTGAAGAAACTGTAACTCCACAAGAATTTTTAGCAAACTTTAATTGGCATAAATACGAACAAGGTATTGAAGCTGTTGATGAAGAGAAACTAAAAAATTTCGAAAAAGCTTTAGAAGGCACTGTTGGTTTTGTAAACGAGCGTGATGTAATAGAAGGTACTGTAATCAGAATTACTGATAGAGATGCAATCATTGATATCAATTCTAAATCTGAGGGCGTTATTTCTTTAAATGAATTTCGTTATAATCAAGGTTTATCAGAAGGAGATAAAGTTGAAGTATTAGTTGATAAAAGAGAAGATTCTTCTGGACAGTTAGTATTATCACACAAAAAAGCAAGAGTAATTAAAGCATGGGAACGTGTTAATAATGCTCATGAAACAGGTGAAGTAGTTAACGGTTTTGTTAAGTGTAGAACTAGAGGTGGTATGATAGTAGATGTTTTCGGAATCGAAGCATTTTTACCAGGATCTCAAATTGATGTAAAGCCAATTAGAGACTACGATCAATACGTTGAGAAAACAATGGAATTCAAAGTTGTGAAAATTAACCATGAATTTAAAAACGTTGTTGTATCTCACAAAGCACTTATTGAAGCTGATATCGAATTACAGAAAAAAGAAATCATTAGTCAATTAGAAAAAGGACAAGTATTAGAAGGTATTGTTAAAAATATTACTTCTTACGGAGTCTTTGTTGATTTAGGTGGTGTAGACGGATTAGTTCATATTACTGATTTATCTTGGTCTAGAATCAATCATCCAAACGAAGTTGTAGAGTTAGATCAAAAATTAAATGTTGTAATCTTAGATTTCGATGACAACAAATCAAGAATTCAATTAGGATTAAAACAATTATCAGCTCACCCTTGGGAAGCTTTAAATAACGAGTTAAAAATTGGAGATAAAGTAACAGGAGAAGTTGTTGTTTTAGCTGATTATGGAGCATTTGTTGAAGTAGAACAAGGTGTAGAAGGTTTGATTCACGTTTCTGAAATGTCTTGGTCAACTCACTTACGTTCTGCACAAGATTTCGTAAAAGTTGGAGATAAAGTTGAAGCTCAAATTTTAACTTTAGACAGAGATGATCGAAAAATGTCTTTAGGTATTAAGCAATTACATCCAGATCCTTGGACAGATATTACAACCAAATACCCAGTAGCTTCTACTCATACAGGTACTGTTCGTAATTACACAAATTTTGGTGTATTTGTAGAACTAGAAGAAGGTATTGATGGTTTAGTATATATCTCAGATCTATCTTGGACTAAGAAAGTGAAGCATCCATCTGATTTTGTAACTGTTGGAGATAAACTAGAAGTTCAAGTATTAGAATTAGATGTAGAGAACAGAAAGTTAAACCTAGGCCATAAGCAAACTCAAGATAATCCTTGGGATGCTCACGAAGCTACTTATGCAATCGGTTCTAAACACGAAGGAACAATAAAAGAGAAGAATGACAAAGGAGCAGTTGTAACTTTTGCTGACGGAGTAGAAGGATTCGCACCTTCAAGATTCTTGGAAAAAGAGGACGGTTCTAAGTTAGAAAAAGGAGACACTATTGAATTTATTGTTTTAGAATTTTCTAAAGAATATAGAAGAGTAGTTGTATCTCATACATCTTTATTTAAAGAGCAAGAAAAAAGAAATGTGAAAGTTGCCATTAAGAAAGCAGCAGAAGCAGAAAAAACTACCTTAGGTGATATTGGTGGTCTTGCAGACTTAAAAAAGAAAATGGAAGCTGGTAATAAAAAGAAATAATTCTTTTTAAAACAAGCCAATATTTATAATAATCTAAAAGCCGTTGCAATTTGCAACGGCTTTTTCTTACATTCAATTTATTTGAGCATCTCCTCAAATAAATTATATTTGCATAAATAAAAAAAATGACATTAATAAAATCAATTTCTGGAATAAGAGGAACAATTGGAGGTAAAACTGCAGACAATTTAACTCCTATTGATGCTGTAAAGTTTGCTTCAGCTTATGGAGCATTTATAATAGAAAGAAATAAAGGAAAAGAAAAAATAAGAGTAGTTATTGGAAGAGATGCTCGTATTTCTGGTAAAATGATAAGTAGTTTAGTTGCAAATACTTTAGTTGGTTTAGGAATAAATGTAATTGACTTAGGTTTGTCTACAACACCAACAGTAGAAGTAGCAGTTCCTTTAGAAAATGCAGATGGAGGAATTATTATAACAGCTTCTCACAATCCTAAACAATGGAATGCATTAAAGTTATTAAATGAAAAAGGGGAGTTTTTAAATGGAGCAGAAGGTGAGTTAATACTAGAATTAGCAGAAAGCGAAGATTTTTCTTTTGCTGATGTAGATGATTTAGGAATATATTCTAAAGACACTTCATATGTCCAAAAACATATTCAAGAAGTTTTAAACTTAGATTTAGTAGATGTTAAGGCAATTAAAAAAGCAAATTTTAAAGTTGTTGTCGATGCTGTAAATTCTACGGGAGGAATTTTTATTCCTGCTTTATTAAAAGAATTAAATGTAGAATGTGTAGAATTATATTGTACTCCAAATGGGCAATTTCCTCACAATCCAGAGCCTTTAAAAGAACACCTAACAGAGATTTCTAAATTGGTAGTAAAAGAAAAAGCAGATTTCGGAATTGTAGTGGATCCAGATGTAGATAGATTGGCTTTGGTTTCTGAGGATGGTTCTATGTTTGGTGAAGAATATACGTTGGTTGCTTGTGCAGATTATGTTTTAGGAAAGTTAGGTGGTGGAAATACTGTTTCTAATTTATCATCCTCAAGAGCATTAAGAGATATTACTCAAAAACACGGAGGAGTTTATACCGCAAGTGCAGTTGGTGAAGTTAATGTGGTTATTAAAATGAAAGAAACTAACACTGTTATTGGTGGAGAAGGAAATGGAGGAATTATATACCCGGAATCTCATTATGGACGTGATTCCTTAGTAGGTGTCGCTTTGTTTTTATCCCATTTGGCAAACATTAAAATGTCTTGTAAAGAGCTACGTGATTCCTATCCAAGTTATTTTATGAGTAAAAATAAAATTCAATTAACACCGAAAATAGACGTTGATCAAATTCTAGAAACGATGGCTTCAACTTATAAAAATGAAGATGTACAAACGATAGATGGTGTAAAAATAGATTTTTCAGAAGAATGGATTCACCTTCGTAAATCAAATACAGAACCAATTATTAGGATTTACACAGAAGCAAAAACGCAACAATTAGCAGATAATTTAGCTTTAAGGTTTATCAATGAAATTAAAGAAATTATTAATTAGAACTATTGAAAACAAACAATATAATTTTATTCCTATTCCTTTTTAGTATTTCATCTCTTGTAGGTCAACAAATTGATGAAATTTTTAAAAAGAAAAAGACGATTAACAAAGGAAAATTTTTTGTTTATTGGGGTTGGAATTGGGCAAGTTATTCGAATTCTGATATTCGATTTGAAGGAGATGATTATAATTTTATGTTGTCTAATGTAAAAGCACAAGATACTCCATCAAAATTTTCTTTTAAAAAATATTTTGGAATTACTAATTTAACTAAACCGCAGACAAATGCAAGAATAGGTTATTTTTTTAAAGAAAATTATACTATTTCTATAGGTCTAGATCATCTGAAATATGTTGTGAATAATGATCAGTTTGTTAATATAGTAGGAAATATAGATATTGGAAATACCACATATGATGGAATTTATACTGGCCAACAAGTTCAACTTACCGAAGATTTTTTGCGTTTAGAACATACGGATGGATTGAACTATATAAATTTAGAAATAAAGCGTTTTGATAATATTGATCATTGGTTTGGTTTTAATTTTGAGAATCTACAAATAAACTTGACAGAAGGTCTTGGGGCAGGAGTCTTATATCCAAAAACAGATACTTCATTACTAGGGAAAGAAAGACATGATGATTATCATTTGTCTGGTTGGGGAATTTCTGCAGGGGTAGGGTTGAATATTACTTTTTTGAAGTATTTTTATATTCAGTCAGATTATAAAGTAGGATATATTAATATGCCAGATATTAAAACATCTTTAAGCCCAGTAGATTCTGCATCACAAAGTTTCTTTTTCTTTCAAAATAACATTCTAATTGGGGGAAGATTTAGAATATTTTAGAATCGAAAAAACCAATAGTTTTTGATTACAAATGAAGATTTTTGTTACATTATTTTTTGTGAAAGTTAAATTTAAAAGTACTATTGAAACTCTTTAGGGATTTTATTTCTATGCTTAAAACGTTTATGAGACCATAAATAAAATTCTGGTTGTAATCTTATGTTTTTTTCCGTTAGTTCTGTGTACTTATCTGTAATTTGATAATCTTTAAATTCTTTTGGTGAATCTGTTATGAGTTGAAAATCAGTTTCATAATACCCTCTTTTTACTTTTCTTGTTACATAGTTTATTACTACTAAATCAAATTTTTTAGAAAGCATTTCTGCTCCAGTATGGATAGGTACTTTTATTCCAAAAAAGTCTCTCCAATAATATGTTTTATTTGGTTGTGGAGATTGATCACTTAATAAAATATAAGCTCCCTGCTTTTTATTATTAAAATTTTTTTGCATGCCTCGAACGGTATCAGAGGTTTTATAGCCAATAACACCAAACTTTTCTCTAGAGTCACGAACCCATTTCTCAAAATATTTATTATTTAATTTTGTATATGCTCCATAAAGATCAATATTTAAAACTAGCGGTAAACTAATTGACCATTCCCAATTTGCTTGATGTGCACCTACCAAAGCAATACTTCTTCCTTGTTTTACATATTTGTTTACCATTTCAGCATTCTTATAAGTATATCTTTTGGAAATTTGTTTTTTTGAAATAGTAAATGCTTTTACACTTTCCATAATTAAATCTATAAGATGTTTAAAAAATTTTTTAGAAATCTTTTTTAATTCCTCATCAGACTTTTCAGGAAAAGAAAGTTTTAAATTCTCTAAAACAACTTTTTTTCTATATCCAATTACATAGTACATCAATACATAAAGGAAATCAGATTTTATATATAAAATCCTCATTGGTAATCTAGACAACACCCAAATAATAGGGTAGGCAATAGCAAAAACTATAAAGTTCATAAAATACTTTTTGGTACTGCAAATATCGTATTTAAATTTAAAATGGGATAGAATTAATAAGCTGTTTTTAGTATGTTTGCTTTATGGTAAACAATATAAATCAAGCAGTTTTATTACTTATAATAGCCAACGTTTTGTTCTCTATGAAAGGGTTTAAAGAGTATTCTTTTCTAGATAAATACAAGTTTCAGGTTGGGAGAATTTTATCTGGGGAAAAAATAAGAGTACTTACTTCAGGTTTTTTGCATGCAGATTGGATGCATCTTGGTTTTAATATGTATGCTTTATATCTTTTTGGAGATATCGTTGCAAGTTTTTTGGGAATCACAAATTTTTTAATTGTTTATTTCACAAGTTTATTAGCGGGTAGTTTTTATTCTTTACAATATCATAAAAATGAACCATATTATAGTGCAATAGGAGCCTCTGGAGCTGTTTCTGGAATCGTGTATTCTTCAATACTATTATATCCAAGCATGGAATTATACTTGTTTTTTATTCCCATACCAATTCCAGGATATATTTTTGGAGTAGGGTATTTATTATACTCAATTTATGGAATGAAAAAGCAGTTGGGTACTATCGGTCATTCTGCACATTTGGGAGGAGCAATAGGTGGTTTTGTAATTACACTTTTACTAAATCCTTCTTTGTTCATTTCGAATAAAATATTTGTTTTGTCATTAGGAATTCCAATTCTTTTATTGTTACTTTTTGGAGATAAGTTGAAAAAGATATAAAAAAAACCGAAACGATATCGTTTCGGTTTTTTTTTGAGCGAAAGACCAGGTTCGAACTGGCGACATTCAGCTTGGAAGGCTGACGCTCTACCAACTGAGCTACTTTCGCTTGATAAAGAGCTGCAAATATAGAACCATTTTTGAGTTCTACAATAATTTTATTAGCAAAAATTAGTAAAATTTTTTGTCAGGACGTAAAACTTTTAAAAAGTGAAATCCATAAATATTATAGCCTTCATTGTAATAAAATTTATGAGACTTTGGGTTGTTAACATATGCATTTAATTCTATAGCTTCACATCCCTTACTTATAACATGATTGTCAATCCAATTGAAAAATTTCTTTCCGATACCTTTGCCTCTTATTGTTTCCTCTAAAATTACATGGTCTGGTTCAACAGATTTTCCTATATAATGTCTCGTAGAATACCACAGGCCAGAAATACCAGCTAATTTTCCATCAATATATAAGCCAGCACATTCATAATTATAAATCTTAGAAATTTCTAAAACTCTTTCTACAAGTAACTCTGGTGGTGTTTTTGAGTTTAATTTCGTTAAAAGTGGAATGATTGTTAAAATATCTTTCTCTTCAATAATTTGAATATGTATTTTCATAAATCAGAAATTTTGCGGATATATTTTCTTTTTGTTTAAAAAGAATTCAATATACAATTTTAGACAATTTTAAAAGGAATAATTATAGTAATTTATAGAAAGTATTTTCAATAAAAAAATCTCAAACAATTGTTTGAGATTTTAGTAGCGAGAACGGGATTTGAACCCGTGACCTCAGGGTTATGAATCCTGCGCTCTAACCAACTGAGCTACCTCGCCGAAAGGTTTTAAGGCTGCAAATATAATTGAATTTTATAAACTAGCAAGATGTGTTTTTAATTTTTTTTAAATAGAATTATTACCTATATTGTCAACCTAACAAAACAATAATGACCAAAGTAAAATTCGAACTAGAAATTCCTATTCACGCATCACCTCATATGTTATACCAATATATCTCATCACCCTCTAATTTACAAGAGTGGTTTGCAGATAAAGTTAATTCTAGAGGCAAAGAGTATAGTTTTATTTGGGATGGAGAAGAAGAAAAAGCAGAATTAATAACTAAAAAATCTGATGAAAGAATTAGATTTAAATGGTTAGAAAGTGAAGGAGATGATAGTTTTTTTGAAATCAAGATTCAAGTAGATGCATTGACTAAAGATGTCTCTTTAATTATAACAGACTTTGCAGATGACGAGAATGAAGTTGAAGAGTCTAAACAATTATGGGAAAATCAAATTGACGAATTAAGACATACAATTGGTGCTTAATTTTTATTTTTTTTATAAATATAAAACTCAACATTTTGTTGAGTTTTTTTATGATTAAATATTTTAAAATACACTAATTTTACAACTTTAAATTCTTAAGTTATGATTAACTTCAATGGAGAGTTACAACATCCAGATAACATAAAATTATCATTAGAAAATAGAGCTTTTAAATATGGTGATGCTATTTTCGAAACTGTAAAAGTGAGTTTTGATAAAGTTGTTTTTTGGGAAGATCATTATTTTAGATTAATGTCTTCAATGCGTATGTTGCGTATGAAAATCCCTATGGAATTTACTTTAGAATTTCTAGAGAAGGAAATTCTTAAAACTGTTTCAGTTCAAAAAAAGGCAAATTCTTATAGAATTCGATTAAATATTTATAGAAAAGATGGAGGTTTATACGCTCCAAAAACAAATAAAATAGATTATAGTATCGATGTTAAAGAGAGTTCCTATCAAATTAAGGATACATACTCTTTAGATGTTTATAAAGATTTTTATAATTATTCGGGGCTCTTATCAACGATTAAAACAAACAATAGAATCCTAAATACTTTGGCAAGTATTTTTGCTGATGAAAATGATTTAGATAATTGTATTTTATTAAATGAAAAAAAGGGAGTTGTAGAAGTAACTAATGGGAATATTTTTATCATTAAAGGAAATGTCATCAAAACACCAGCTCTTTCTGAAGGATGTATAAAAGGTATTACCCGTTCTAAAGTTATTGATATTATATTAAAAAATAAGGAGTTCACTCTACAAGAAACGTCCATATCACCTTTTGAAATACAAAAAGCAGATGAAGTATTTATAACAAATGCTATTATGGGTATTCAACCTGTTACAAGTTATAAGAAAAAAGGGTTTAAGACAGAAGTTGGAAAGAAAATAGCAAATAATTTAAGTGTATTACAAATAGCTGGAGTTTAGTTTAAGTTAAAATCACTGGGCGCATTGGCCCAAAGTTTATAGTCGCCTCCCTTTTGTAATAATTTATTTTTCCAAAGATTTTCATTATTGATTGAAAAGATAGTTTCGAAATCATTTTCACCTACAAACCAAGAATTTTGATTCATTTCTTCATTGAGTTGTTCTTTTTCCCAACCGGAATACCCTAAGAAAAAACGAATATCAGAGGTACTCAATACTTCTTTGTTTAATAAGTCTTTTAGAGATTTAAAATTTCCACCCCAAAATATACCATTAGAAATTTCAATACTTTCAGGTAGCAATTGAGGTATCTTGTGAACAAAATATAAATTATCTTGTTCTACAGGCCCACCTTGATAGACTGGAAAATGACAATTAATATCGGGTAATAAATCATTAACAGTGTAGTTTAAGCGTCTATTTAAAATAAAGCCAACAGAGTTATTAGGTGTATGTTCTGTAAGAAGAACAATGGTTCTATTAAAGGAGCTATCATTTAAAATAGCTGGTTCTGCAATTAATAATTTTCCTTTATTTGGTTTCAAAATATTTTTTGTAAAATTATCATTAAATATAATAAAAAAAACTCTCTTAAAAAAGAGAGTTTTTAATATACTTTAAAACTAAATTTCTTAGTTTACAGCATCGCTTAATCCAGCACCAGCTTTAAATTTAGCTACATTTTTAGCAGCAATTTGAATCGTTTTTCCTGTTTGAGGATTTCTACCAGTTCTAGCAGCTCTGTTAGAAACAGAGAACGTTCCAAATCCTACTAGAGCAACCTTATCCCCACCTTTTAGAGCAGAAGTTACATTACCTGTAAAAGACTCTAATGCCGCTTTAGCAGCTACTTTAGAAATTCCTGCATCAGCAGCCATTGCATCGATTAAATCAGACTTGTTCATAATAAATAGGTTTTTAAAATTAATTGAATATAGTTTTTAGCTTTTAAAGCTAAACAAATATAGACGGATTAAGGGTTTACGCAAATTTGAGTGCTAAAAAAGTGCCTTTTTGTTAATAAATGTATGAAAATTGTTAATAAGCGTAGTTAAAAAATATTGAAATCTTTAAAACCCTATTGATAAAGGCTTTAGATGAATTTCGCTTCCGTGGAAAAAGTGTACCCATTCAATAAACTTTTCGCATCCATTTTTCTCTTTCCAGATAATTTGATTTCATCTATAATTATGAACCCATTTTTAACAGCAATCTTAAGTTCTTTTTTTGTAAAAATGATTTTACCACTGATAAAAGAATGTTCTCCTTTTTCTTTTCTTATAGCATAAATTTTTGAAGATATCTCATCTTCTTCATTTTTAAGAATTGTCCAAGCAGCAGGAAAAGGATTTAAACCTCTAATTTTATTATAAATATTATCTAACGAATCTGTCCAATCAATTTTGCAATTTTCAGGGTTTAATTTAGAAGCAGATTTTTCTTCTAAATTTGGTTGTTTTCTTGTTGAGAAATTATCACTTGAAATTAAATCTACTGTTTGTGAAACTAAATTAGCTCCTAAAAACATTATTCTGTCATGAAGTGATCCAACAGTTTCATCGCTTTTGATGCTTATTTCTTGTTGTAAAATAATTTCTCCAGTGTCAATTTTATCATCAATAAAAAAAGTTGTAGCACCTGTTTTTGTTTCTCCATTTATAATTGCCCAATGAATAGGAGCTGCACCTCTATATTCTGGCAACAGAGAGGCATGTAGATTGAAAGTGCCATACTTGGGCATTTGCCAAACTATTTTTGGCAACATTCTAAAAGCAACTACAATTTGTAAATCTGCCTCTAAATTTTTAAGCTCTCTATTAAAAACTTCATCTTTTAAATTTGTAGGCTGCAGTATTGTTAAATTTGCCTCCGAGGCATATTTTTTAACAGCAGATTCATTTAATTTCCTGCCTCTTCCTGCAGGTTTGTCTGATGCTGTAATTACACCAACCACATTATAATTATGCACTACTAAATGTTTTAAAATAGTAACAGCAAACTCTGGAGTTCCCATAAAAACAATGCGTAAGTCTTTCATAACTATAAGTTTATTTGGTACTTATTTTGGTGATTTATTTGAATTTTATCGTCTGACAATAATTGACGTAAATGTATTAAAATCTCTCTTTCATTAGCCATTAAAGACGCACTTATTTCTGAGGATGATAAACTCTTTTTGACTTTTAATAGATGTATTATCTCGAGAGATAGGTTTGAGTTTGGTTTTGCGTTTTCAGAAATGCAAACATCACAGATGCCACATTTTTTATTTTTAAATTCATCAAAATAATTTAACACTTGTATACTTCTACAAATTTTGTCATTATTTAAAAAAGCAATTAAACTATCAGATTTTTTCTTCTTCTGATTTATAAATTGTTTCATTTCTTTTGAGAATCTATTTAGTGTATAATCATCTTCCCTTGGAAGTAAAAAAAGAAGGTCTACTTTATTTTTAAGAGGAATGTATTCAATGATATTATTTTTTTGTAAATAGGTTAAATTTGATACAACCTGCTTTGTTGTCATACCATTTTGTTTTGCAATATAAAACTCATCAATCTTAACTTCTTGCTCAAATAAGCCTGCGTATGTTCTTAAAATTGAATTGGTAAATTTTTTTATAATTGTATTTTGATTGAGATAATTTAAAACTGTTTTACTATTTACAATAAAACGTAAAGTTGATTTTTTATTGTAGTGATTATTGATTTCTAGGATACCGCTATTTGAAAACATTTTAATGGCCGTATCTACCTTTACGACCGAAAAGTTATATTTTTCAGAAAATTCTAAAAGATTAAAAGGATGAGAGTCTGCATTGAATTCTCCTAAAGAAATTGTAAAATTTTGATATAATTTTTTAAGAATTTCTTTTATTTCTTTTATAGTTAATAAGGTTTTTTTTAGCCTTTCTTTAAATAATAACGTATCATTTTTATTAAACAATAAAACTGCAAATGATTTTTTTTGATCTCTACCAGCTCTTCCTGTTTCTTGAACATAATTTTCGATACTAGAGGGTAAGTCTAAATGAATAACTAAGCCCACATTTGCTTTGTCTATTCCCATACCAAAGGCATTTGTAGCGACGATAATCGGCGTTTTTTCGGTCATCCAGTTTTCAAAAGAAATATTTTTTTCAATGGATGACATTCCACCGTGATAAAATGAACTTTTAAAGTTTTTTGCATTTAAAAAAGCAGCAATTTGTTCTGTTTTTTTTCTCGAATTAACGTAGACAATTGCTGGTTTTTTTGTTTTGGTAAAAATTTGAAGTAACCGCTGTAATTTATCTTCAATTGTAAATATTTGATAGGCTAAATTCTTTCTAAAAAATGATTTTCTAAAAACACTAGGTTCTTTTAAATCAAGGTTTTTAGTAATGTCTTTTATAACTTTTTCATTTGCAGTTGCTGTTAAAGCAATAAAATTAACATTAGGCTTTAACTCTTTTAAAATTTTAATATTTCTGTAAGAAGGTCTAAAATCGTGCCCCCATTCAGATATACAGTGAGCCTCGTCAATAGCAATTAAATTAATCGCTAATTCTTTTATTTTTTGTTGAATAAAATAAGATTGAAGTCTTTCTGGAGAGAGATATAAAAATTTATAGCCCCCAAATTTAACATTATCAAACAAGGTAATGAGTTCATCTTGACTTGTTCCAGAAGTAATTCGAATTGCTTTAATTCCTCTCTTGTTTAAATTTTCTATCTGATCTTGCATTAAGGCAATTAAGGGAGAAATAACTAAGCAAATTCCTTCTTTTGATAAAGCAGGTATTTGAAAACAAATTGATTTTCCTCCCCCTGTGGGAAGTAATGTAATGACATCATTTTGTTTTAAAACGGATGTAATAATTTCTTCTTGTTGCGGTCTAAACTCCGAAAAGTTCCAATATTTTTTTAATATTTCTTTTGGTGCAATCATAAATCACAGGAGAGCGAATTAATAATGAAATTTGTTCTTTCCTTTATGGAGCCAAAAGGTACATTAATAATAGCATAACCAAGATCTAAATAGGCTTTCATTAAAAAAACATCAATTTCAATAGTTTCTTCAAAGGATTCATAACGTTCATTATCTTTTCTATGAATTTCTTTCCAAGGAGCAAAGTGAAAAATTTTATCGTATTTATAGTGTTTACTTTTTTCTTTAAAAGTTGAAGGGTATTTAGTTTTAAAATAATCCATGTATGCATGAATATCTGGAATTCCTCTGTCAAAAAAAATAATTTCAGATTTAGACTTTATGGCCTTCAAATATTGTTGTTCTCTGCCCTTTAATAACATTTCACTAAACAGTAGAGGTTTGCTCAAGAACAATTGGTCTATTCCTTTTTGTTGAGCTTTTAAAATGACCTCTCTAGAAACTTCGGGGAAGCATTCATATGGTTGCTTCATCAATTCATTTAAAACTGAAGTTTTTCCTGTTCCTGGCCCGCCAATTAAAAGATTTTTTTGCTGCATCTCACAAAAATAATTTATTCCCTTTATAAAACTAATTTTTAATGTAATTTTGTGTTCTATGATTCGTAATTAATTTAAAATAAAAATTTGTTTTTATGAGTGATGATAAAGATTTCTATGCAAATTTAAAAGTACAATTAGATGATACTACAATGTTTCCTGCTGATTATATGTATAAATTTATTGTTCCTACAAATTTTAATCAGGTTCAAGAAGTTGAAGAGTTATTTAACAATTCTGGGGCTATTATCAATAAAAAAAAATCAAAAACAGGAAAATATATTAGTGTTTCTATCGTATTAAATGTAGAAAATTCAACCAAAGTAATTTCATATTATAAAAAAGCACAAAAAATTAAAGGAATAATTTCATTATAATTAATAGTTTATGAGAAAAATAGTTTTAGTATTTGTTTTAAGTTTATCAGTATCAGTATTCTCTCAGAAGAGAGATAAAACATTAATCACTATTGATGGTGAAAAAATAACAGTTTCAGAATTTAAAAGAGTTTATGAAAAAAACCTTGACGTAATAGATAGTCAAGATTCTAAAAATCTTACTAATAATTTAGATTTGTTTATAAATTTTAAGTTAAAGGTGAAAGAAGCTTATGCAATTAAATTAGATACGTTCTCGTCTTACAAAAAAGAAATGGAGACATACAAAAATCAACTTTCCGCACCTTATTTGCAAGATACTACGTTTATAGAGCAATTGGTGAAAGATGCTTATTTTAGAACAAAAAATGAAGTAAAAGCAAAGCATATTTTAATAAGAATGAAAAAAGATGCCCTACCTAAAGATACTTTGATTGCCTTTACTAAAATAATTGAATTGAGAGACCGAATAATTGCTGGTGAGGATTTTGAATCAATTGCTACTCAGTTTTCTGAAGACAAATCTGCTCAAAATGATTCAAAAACAGGAAGAAAAGGAAATGGAGGTAATTTAGGATATTTTTCAGCATTTAGGATGGTATACCCTTTTGAGGTCGCAGCATATTCTACAAAAATTGGTCAAATATCTATGCCTTTTAAAACTCAATACGGTTTTCATATTATGAAAGTTGATGCTGTGAGAGAATCTAAAGGAGAAATTGAAGCTGCACATATTTTAATTAGAGATACCTCAGCTAAAGGCAAACAAAAGATAGATAGCATTTATGATAAATTGAATAGCAATGAGAAGTTTGAGGATTTAGCGAAACAGTATTCTGAGGATCCAGGTTCTAAAAAAAATGGAGGTAAATTAGGTAAGTTTGGTTCAGGAAGGATGGTAAAGCCCTTTTCAGATGCAGCTTTTGGTCTAGAAAACATAAATGATTTTTCCGAACCTTTTAAAACAGATTTTGGTTGGCATATTGTAATGTTACTTAAAAAGCATCCTATCAAATCTTTTGAAGAAATGAAGATGGATTTAAAAACAAAAGTAAAAAACAACTCTAGAATGCAGTTGTCTAAAAAAGCTGTTGTAAATAAATTAAAAAAACAATATTCAATAATAGAAAATGAAGTCGCAAAAAATATTTTAAATATAAAAAATATAAGAACAGTTTCTAAAGATTCTTTGCAGGGCATAATCATCACTATAAATAATAAGAATATTTCTCAAGAAGAGTTTGTTAATTATATTAAGAATAGAAGAAATTTGCCAATTTTTAAACTTTTTGAAAACTTTAAAGATGAGCAAATTATGACTTATTACAAAGAGAATTTAATCTACACAGAACCAGAGTATGCCAATGTTCTTAATGAGTATAAAGATGGATTATTACTTTTTGAGTTAATGCAAGAAAAAATTTGGAGCGCTTCATCTAAAGATACTCTTGGGTTAAAAAAATATTTTAAAATCAACTCCAATAATTATAAGAGTGATGATTTAAAAAGTATCAAAGGTCAGGTTATTAATGACTATCAAAATTTCTTGGATAAAAATTGGATAGAAGATTTAAGAAATAAGAGTGAAATTAAAGTTGATAAAAGGCAATTTAAAAAGTTAATTAAATTCTACGAAGAAAAATAATGAAGCCTCTAGTTGCCTTGTGTTGTGTTATTTTTTTAATTTCCTGTGATCTTTTTAAGATTCAGGAAAAACAGCGATCGGATAATGAAATTCTAGCCATTGTAAATACTGAGAAATTTTTTAAAAAGGATTTAACAATTCTTTTACCTCAAAATATTAATAAAATAGATAGCCAACTTTTAGTTAAAAGCTATATACAAGACTGGGCAGTTAAAAAACTATTACTTGAAAAAGCTGAAAATAACAGCTCTTTAGAAACTGTTATTCAAATAGATGATTTGGTAAAAGATTATAAAGAAAGTCTATTAATAAATAATTATAAAGAGCAACTTGTAAAGCAAAAATTAGATACAGTTGTAACTGAAGAGGAGCTCGAAGAGTATTATTTTTTAAATAAAGAAAATTTTAAATTAAACGAAGAGTTAGTTAAAATAAAATTTTTGTGCGTAAATAATACTATTAATGATAAAAAAGAAATTTTAAGGCTTTTTAAATCTGATGATATTTTAGATTTAGAAGAATTAGAAAAACAAGAATTAAGCTTTAAGTTTCATCAATTTAACGACTCAATTTGGACACAATTAGATAACGTTTTGTTAAAACTTCCTTTTTCAAAAGAAAAACTGTTAAAAAAAACAAAATTCATTCAAAAGCAAGATTCAATAGGTTTATATTTGGTCGTTATTAAAGATGTCCTAGAACTAAATTCTATAGCACCTTTGAGTTATGTAATACCCACAATAGAACAGATGATTTTACACAAACGTAAAATTCAATTAATAAGAGATATCGAAAAAATAATAATTAAAGATGCAATACAAAACAACAATTTCAAAATATATTAAATTATTACTATGTGCCTTTTTCTTAGTTTTTATAGGGTTACAAACTTCTGGCCAAAAACTGAAAATAGATGGAGTAGTCGTTGTTATCGGTAAAAATATTGTTTTAGACTCCGATATTGATAAATTTAAACAAGAAGTTGAATTAAGAAGTGAAGGGAAAATAAAAATTACTGACTGCGAAATGCTAGAAGAATTAATGCAGCAAAAATTAATGTCTCATCATGCAATTATTGATAGTATTACTGTTGCAGATGAAGAAATTTCATCAAGAGTTGATAGAAGTATACAGTATTTTACTCAGCAATATGGTAGCATTGAAAAAGTGATTAAAGCCTATGGATTTAATGACTTGGATGATTTAAAAAAGGAATTAAATTCAGTTCAAAAAGAAAATATTTTAATAGAGAAAGAGCAACAAAATATTACAGAGAAAATCGATGTAACTCCAGAAGAGGTTCGTTTGTACTATAATGGATTAAAAGAAAAAGAAGAATTACCTCAATTTCCTGCAGAAATAGAATTAGCTCAAATAGTCATTAAAGCTATACCTACCTCAGAAGAAAAAGAAAGAGTAAAAACTAAGCTTAATGAAATAAAAAAACAAATAGAAGAGGGTTCTAATTTTAAAATGAAGGCCATTATTAATTCTGATGACCCAGGTGTTACAAGTAATGGTGGAGAGTATTCTGTAACAAAAGAATCTAGTTTTATTAAAGAGTTTAAAGAAATGGCTTTTACTTTAGATGTTGGGCAAGTTTCTAAGCCTTTTAAATCAGAGTTTGGCTACCATATTATGCAATTAAATGCGATTAAAGGAAACACCCGAGTTGCTTCTCATATTTTAATGCAATTAAATGTTCCTGAAGAAATGTTAAATGAAATTAAAGGAAAAGCTGAAAAGATTATTTTAGAAATTAGAGAAGGAAAGTTAACTTTCAATGATGCTGTTAAGAAATATTCTAACGATGACGATTCAAAGAATAATGGAGGTCTTATCATAAACCCATCTACTGGAGAATCAAAATTTGATTTAACAAGAATGGACCCTGCTTTTTATGCAAGAGTTAGCGATTTAAAAAAAGGTGAAATGACAGAACCTTTCTATGATGAAGAAAGGTCTGGTAGTAAAATGTTTAAGTTCATTTTAATGAAAGATAGAACAGACACACATACTGCAGATATAATTGAAGATTACGTTAAAATTCAACAATTGGCGCTTCAAAAAAAGAAAGAAGAAACCATTATAAAATGGTCTAAAGAAAAAATAAAAGATACTTATATTAAAATTGGAGAAGTTCACAATAAGTGTATATTTGATAAGAATTGGAAAAAAGAAATAAGCAAATAATGTCTGATGTTAAAGCCGTAAAAGATCTAGTTCTTAAATATGATACCTTAAAAACAGAAATAGGGAAGGTTATAATTGGTCAGCATGAAGCTATAAATTTCACCTTGTTATCTATTCTTTGTGGTGGTCATTCACTTTTGATAGGTGTACCCGGTTTAGCTAAAACATTGCTGGTTAATTCTGTTTCAGATGCTTTAGGATTGCGTTTTAAAAGAATACAATTTACCCCAGATCTAATGCCTTCTGATATTTTAGGTAGTGAAATTTTAGATGAAAACAGACATTTTAAATTCATAAAAGGTCCAATTTTTTCTAATATTATACTTGCAGATGAGATAAACAGAACCCCTCCAAAAACTCAAGCCGCTTTGTTAGAAGCAATGCAAGAAAGGTCTGTTACCGTTTCTGGAAATCATTATAAATTAGATTTACCTTTTTTTGTATTAGCAACTCAAAACCCTATTGAACAAGAAGGAACCTATCCCTTGCCAGAAGCTCAGTTAGATCGTTTTATGTTTTCAATTTATTTAGAATATCCTTCATTTAGTGAAGAAGTTGAGGTTGTAAAAAGTACGACAGGTAATAATACCCAAATTATAAATTCATTATTTTCATCTGAGGAAATTGTTGCAGCACAAAAGTTAATACGTAAGATTCCTGTGACAGACAATGTAATTGAATATGCAGTAAGCTTAGTTGGAAAAACAAGACCGAAATCTAAACAAGCAACAGAATTAGTAAAGTCTTATTTAGACTGGGGTGCAGGTCCCAGAGCTTCTCAAAACTTAATTCTTGCTGCGAAAGCTCATGCAGTTGTTAACGGGAAGTTCTCTCCGGATATAGAAGATGTAAAAGCAGTGGCTGTCCCTATCTTATCTCATAGAATTGTAAAGAATTACAAAGCAGAAGCTGAAGGAATTACCATAACTAATATTGTGAAATCGCTTCTATAATTTTTTTTACGATATTATAATTCGTTTTCTAGCTTATTTTATTTATCCCTTAGACTTTCTTATAGTGGTTTTTAAAATAAAAAAATCAATCTTAGAGAAAAGAAACAATAGTAAAGAAATTCTATATATTTAAGATGTAAAAAATAATATTACTTAATTTTCAAAAAAACTAAATACATTTCCACCATATCGTTTATCATAACTATGATTTTCATGATTAGATAAGTCTGTATGTTTAGAATGTTCAATTATTAAAACTCCATCAGCATTAAGTAATTTTTTTGTAAATACAATATCTACAATTTTTAAAAACTGTTCTGCTTCAAAATCATAAGGTGGATCTGCAAAAATTACGTCTGTTTGTAAAGCAGTCTTTTCTAAAAATTTGTAAACATCACTTTTAAAAGTATTGATAGGTAAATCTAATTCTTTAGCAGTATTAGAAATGTATTTTATACAACCAAAGTGAGCATCTATTGCATAAATTGTTTTGGTGCCTCTAGATGCAAATTCGTAACTGATATTTCCTGTGCCAGAAAACAAATCTATTACAGATATACTATCAAAATAATAGGTATTATTTAAGATATTAAATAACGATTCTTTAGCCATGTCTGTAGTAGGACGAACAGGTAAATTTTTAGGTGCTGTTAAACGTCTGCTTTTGTGCTTTCCAGAAATTATTCTCATGAACCTAAAAGTATATAGTTTGAATGTTTAGAGCAATTCAGTTGTTTAAAAATGGAATTATTACTTTCTAAAAATAAAACATTCCTAATGTATTGATAAGTTATATTATAAAGTTCAGATTCTAACTCAATATCTCCTGTAAAATATAGTTGTATTTCTTCTACATCTAGTTTTAATTGTTCAAACGTAAATAAGATATAGTAAATAAAGTCTTCTTTAGTTTCAAAAGAAAAAGAATTTGAAAAACATAATTGTTTATTTTGTATTACGACAATATCAAAAATTTCTGAAGAAACATTTACATAGACCACTTTTTTATCAGAATTATTGATGGAAATTAATTTTTCAATAAATAGAGTAAGGTGATGTCTGTATTCAAATTCTCCAAAATTTTGAAAAAGAAAATTATTAATATTTACATAAGGTATGTATACATTTTTTGCTGTTATACCTTGAATATCATCAAAAGCAATAAAGTCTGAAGTTAGTGTCTTTATATTAAAATTAAGATATTCGGAAAGTTTGTCTTCAGAAAAGTATGTATTTGGAACTAGACAGGATAGATTATTTTGATGAACTACTAATACTGAAGAAAAATCTTTTAGTAAATAAGAATCTGTTTTAAATAGTTCTTCAATTTTTTTTAATAGACTTTCTGGAGTTATTTTTTTTTCTTTAAAAAGATACTCAGAAAAGTAAAGAATTTCTTCTGATATATTGTCAGTTATACAAAAAGAAAATCCATCCAAATTAAATTGGATGGATAACTTAGTGTCTTTTGTATCTCTCAAAGAAATAGTACTACTCTTTTTTATCACGTTCTTGTTTATCATAAGATGGTGGCCAATTACCACCAGTTGAAACTTCCTCTAAAGAACCAACAGAAACAAACTCTCCTTTAATTTGATCTGTAGCGTTAGCTTCTAACTCTTGTTTTACAAGAGATTTACTCATTCCTTTTAAAATATCTATCTTCTCAGTTTTTACATAAAATGTTGGTACTACTAAGCCTTGAACTTTTTCTACAGTACTGATAACGATATCAAATTCTTTTCCTTCAATACCCGGAACTTTAAACATATTTTTATAATCTCTACCTTCAAAATATTTTAAAACAGGCTCATATCCAATAGTATCTTTTTTTCTTTTGGTTACGTCATCGATAATACCTCCCCCTTTATTAACCTTAATTATGGTGTCTTTTGTTTCAGTTAATGCAAGTTGAGCTGAATCTATGAACTGAATTAAACCAGCTTTATCATTTGTATATTTTCCTGTTACTTCAAAATGCTTTACTTCTGCATCTCTAATTATTTTAAGGCTTTTTACAACTTTAGCAAATTTTGCAACTTTTATCTTGTTGAAGTTAATAGGCTCCATGATACCATTGTAAATCTTAAAAACTAAAAAAACTGTTAAAAGTAAAAGCAATGAAGATGCAATCCATCTAAATTTTAATGGTAAATATTTAACTACAACAATAGCTAAAAGTACTGCAACTAAAACCGCAGCTAAAATCATTCCTAGTAATCCCATTTTTATTATATTTTATATAGTATTAAAGCAAATCTACAATTTTTTTTTAATGATAAAAACTTTTATTTACAAATCAATGTATCTTTGTTGTATTAAATTTTTTATGATAAAAATTACAACTGAATTTTTCGCAGAGTTAGTTAAAAAGTTTCAACATTTTCCTACTTCAAAACAAAATAAACTTTTGGGGTTATTGAGTGACTTTACGTTTGGTGAAGATAAAGATGATTTATTTTTACTCAAAGGCTATGCCGGAACTGGTAAAACAACAATAATTAGTGCTTTTGTCAATAGTTTAAGTTTAACGGGTAAAAAATCAGTTTTGTTAGCACCTACTGGAAGAGCTGCAAAAGTAATTTCTGTGTATTCAAAAAGACCCGCTTTTACAATTCATAAAAAAATATATTTCCCTAAGAAACAATCTAATGGTTCTGTAGACTTTGTTTTACAAACAAATAAGCATAGAAATACAATTTTTATAATTGACGAAGCATCTATGATTTCTAATACTAGACAAAACCAAAAATTGTTTGAATCTGGCTCTTTACTAGATGATTTAATAAGATATGTATACTCTGGTCATCATTGCAAATTAATATTCATTGGAGATACCGCACAATTGCCGCCTGTGAAATTATCGATTAGTCCTGCTCTAGAGCAATCAACCTTAATGTATGAGTATCAAAAAAATGTAACAGAGATTGAGTTAGATGAGGTTATGCGTCAACATGAAAATTCAGGAATACTAGCAAATGCAACTTTCTTAAGACTGATGATTCAAAATGATGCAACCAATTTTCAATTTGAAATTAATTTTCCCGATATAATAAGGCTAATTGATGGTTATGATATTGAAGATGCTTTGGTATCTGCTTATGAAAAAGATGGAGTAGAAGATACCGCTTTTATTGTTCGCTCTAATAAAAGAGCAAATCAGTATAATCAACAAATTCGTTTGAATATCCGTGGTCAAGAAAACGAAATCTCTGCGGGTGATTATATTATGGTTGTAAAAAATAATTATTTTTGGTTAAAAGAAAATTCTGTTGCAGGCTTTATTGCAAACGGAGATATTTGTGAGATATTAAAGATTTTTTCAATCAAAGAATTGTATGGTTTTAAATTTGCTGAAGTTGAGGTTAGGATGATTGATTACCCTGATATGCAATCTTTCGAAACAGTTTTGTTGTTAGATACTTTAACAAGTGAGACCCCCTCTTTAACGTATGAAGAGTCCAATAAATTATATCAAGCAGTTAAGGAAGATTATATCCACGAAAAATCTAAATATAAGCAGTTTGTAGCAATAAAAAACAATCTATTTTTTAATGCATTACAAGTCAAATTTTCTTACTCTATGACCTGTCATAAATCTCAAGGAGGACAATGGAAAACAGTGTTTATAGAACAACCATATTTGCCAGAAGGGGTGTCTAAAGAATATTTTAGATGGTTATATACAGCAGTCACTAGAGCTCAAGAAAAGTTGTATTTAATTGGTTTTAAAGATGATTTTTTTAACGATTAACGCAACAAGTAGTTAATTGTAATTCGGCCGTATTGGTCGCCATAATCATATCTTAACCCTTTCGATTTTTTGGTGTTATAGATAAAAACGTATCCAAAATTTAAACGATTAACTGTAAATTTTAATCCAACTTCAATGTCTAAAATAAGCGGTATGATTTTTTTAGTTATTGGGCTTGTTTTATTAAGAAAGCTACCTTGTAAAGTAGCGTCATAAAAGACATAATTTAACATCGATTTTACATATAAAAACGATTCAGTTTCTCTAAAGTAATTCGTATGTTTATTATTTAAATTTGTATTAAAAGCGATAGTATTTGTTGATTTTTGCAGAGGTATAAACCCAATTCTTGTATAAAACCCTGAAGAAGTATTTGTGATAACAGAGCCTAGATTTAGAGAATTAACCCAAGAGATATCAAAATATTTTTTTTTAGTATTTACGACTGTTTTTAAATAGTTGGTATTAAAATTTAATGCAAATGCATTTTTTATTTGATATTTCCAGCCAGTAGCTTTTCTAAAATCATAAATGTTATGGATAAACTCTTGTATTTCTCTAGCAAAAGAATTTGAACCAATGACACCAACTTGTAGTGAGGTTTTTAGTATTTGGTTGTTTTTGTAGGCTCGATTAACTCCAAACCCAGCATATAAATATCCTGCAAAAGGTCTGTCGTGTTCTAGCGGACTATTTACGACAGATTTATAAGGGGTATACATTTTATGGCCAATTTGCCATTCAAAAATACGTTTATCTAAAAGATCGTTTTTTCTATTTATAAGCTGTCTGTATATTAAAAAAACACCACTACTATAATAGCGGTCTCTATATGAAGAGACATACAAATCGTTATCGGTTACTAGGCTAATTTCACGAGAAAATTTTTCTTGAGAGCTTGTGATTGAAGATACAAAGAAAAAAAGAATAAATATGAAGTATTTCATTGCAAACAAATATAACAGAACTTATTTAAAATGCTCTTTTTATTATGGATTTCTAAAAAAAAGTAGCTATTTTTAGACCAAGTAAATAGAAGTGATGGAGATTAAAAAAGGATTAAGTTCAGAAGACTTTCAGAAAGTAAATAATATCAAAGAATTAGTAGCACTTATTGAAGAGAAAAACGAGGATAGTAACAAGGTAAAGAAAATAATTTTATATGACGAAGAATTAAGGTTACTTCAAATAGAGCTTGTTAAATTACAGCGATGGATCTCTAAGAATAACAAACGTGTTGCGATTATTTTTGAAGGTAGAGATGCTGCTGGAAAAGGAGGTAATATCCGTAGATTTATGGAGCATTTAAACCCTCGATCTAGTCGGTTAGTCGCATTAAATAAACCGACAGAAATTGAAAAAGGTCAATGGTATTTTCAACGTTATATTAAAGAATTACCAAATCCTGGTGAAATTGTTTTTTTTGACAGAAGTTGGTATAATAGAGCAGTTGTAGAACCAGTCATGGGCTTTTGTAAAGAGCAGCAGTATAAAGAGTTTTTATTACAAGTCCCTGAATTTGAACACATGATGTACGAAGATGGTGTGGTGATTATAAAATTTTGGCTTTCAATAACAAAAGACGAACAATTAAAACGATTTGAAGGAAGAAAAGAGACTCCATTAAAAAGATGGAAATTTAGTTCAGTAGACAAAAAAGGGCAAATACTATGGAATAAATATACACATTACAAAGAAGAAATGTTTTCTAAGACACACACTTCATATAGTCCTTGGATGATTATAAAAACAAATGATAAAAAAGCGGCAAGATTAGAAGCAATTAGACATGTTCTATCTCATTTTAATTACGATGGAAAAGCGGCTGCAAAAACAGTTTTAAATCCAGATCCAAATGTTGTAATGCGTTACTTTAGATCGAACACTTAAAATAGATTAAATTTATAATGGAAATCGTACCTAAAAATTTAAAAAAGCTCAATTCTAAAAAAGGATTGTTAGCACTTTTATCAAAAGAACCTTTGAATATTGAAAGGGCATTGAGATATGTTGATTATCAGAAAAAGTTAGAAAAACTTCAAGTGGAGCTTATTAGATTACAAACATGGGCAATTCATAAGGAACAACGTATAATTGTTATTTTTGAAGGAAGAGACGCCGCAGGTAAAGGTGGAGCAATAAGAAGATTAACAGAGCGGATAAATCCACGTCACATGAGAATTGTTGCATTGTCAAAACCAACTAAAGATGAGTGTTCTCAGTGGTATTTTCAGAGATATATTGAACAGCTACCTAAAGCAGGAGAAATTGTTTTTTTTGATAGAAGTTGGTATAATAGAGCAGTAATAGAACCCGTAAACGGATTTTGTACTCAAGACGAATATGAAGTCTTTATGAATCAAGTTAATGATTTTGAAAGAATGATTTTACAATCCGGAATTCATGTTGTTAAAATTTACATGTCTATTTCTAAAAAAGAACAATCCAAACGTTTTGCAGACATAAAAAGTGATCCATTGAAACAATGGAAAATGACAAAATTAGATGAAAAGGCTCAAGACCTTTGGGATGACTATACAGAGTATAAAAATGCGATGTTTAAAAGAACAAATACAAAAAATTCTCCTTGGAAAATTATAAGAGCTAATAGAAAAACAGATGCTAGGGTAAATGTGATTACACATATTTTAGATAGTATCCCTTACGACAAAAACCTAAAAGTTTAGTCTAACCTTTTTTTATTTCAGAGAAAATATAATAGATTTCAGCAGCAATTTGTTGATTTGTTTTTAAATAAGTTGCATCCTGTAAATCTGTTTCATCTGAAGATTTAGGATCCACAAAAGGCAGGTGAAACCTTAGTGATGCTTCAGGAATAAAAGGACAATTTGTGTCTGCATTGTTACACGTAGTAATTGCAATAAAAGGATTCTTGTTTTCTTCATTATCATATCGCTTAGAATACCCTAAGATAGATTTTGAGGTCCCTTCATAAGAAATAATGTACTTAGGGTTTTGATGAGAAAAATTTTCTAGGGTAAAAGAAAACCCAACCTTTTGTAAGGTTTTTACAGTATTTCTGTAAAAGGCAGTTACTTCTGTTCCTCCCGAAAAACTATTAATATTTAAATTAAAGTAATTTGCTGCAAAAAACCCCCATACTTGACCTAACTGACTTCTTCTTGAATTATGAGTGCATATAAAATTTAAATTAACAACACCATCCTTCTTATATTTTTCTGTAATTCCATTAGATATTTTTAGTAATAATTTTTTTCTTTCATCACTTAATATAATTTTCGCATTGGCATTGATAAAGAAATTTTCAGTAGAAATAGCTGAAGTCGTAATCATCTTGTTATTTTTGTTGCAAAGATAGTAAGTTTAAAACTAAAAACAGATTAATATAAGGTTAACAATGTGTATAAAAATTGGTAATAAAGTAGCGGTCTTAGATGATGTTTTAAAAGGTAAAGTCATCAATATTATAGGCGATGAGGTATCTATTGAAACTACTGATGGGATGATTTTTAATTTCAACTCTTCAGAATTGGTAAATATTGAAATTGAACAACATGAATTGTCTAAATTTAGCGATATTAACAATGCTATTTTAAAAGATAAACTTTCTCAAAATCCCCCAAAGAAAAGTTTATTTAAAAAAAATAAAAAAGAAGTTGTTTTGGAAGTTGATTTACATATTAGTAAACTTACAAAATCTATAAAAAACATGGATAATTATGATATGTTAAATCTTCAACTCGATACAGCTAAAAATAAAATTGAGTTTGCTATTTCTAAAAGAATTTCTAAAATTGTTTTTATTCATGGAGTGGGAGAAGGAGTTTTAAAATCTGAACTTCATAGATTGCTAAAAAAATATCCAATAAAATTTTATGATGCTTCTTATAAAAAATATGGATTGGGAGCTACTGAAGTTTATGTTTTTAAGAATTTTAATTAATTGTACTTTTGCTTTATGAATACTTTGTACCTAGATAATGCAGCGACGACTCAAATTGATGAGCAGGTAATAGAAGTTATACATTCTTCTATGAAGAATAATTATGGAAACCCCTCATCAGTTCATCAATTTGGAAGAAAAGCAAAATCAGCAGTTGAAACTGCAAGAAAAAATATAGCAAAACATTTAAATGTCTCTGCAAGTGAAATTATTTTTACAGCTGGTGGAACAGAAGCTGACAATTTAATTTTACACAATGCTGTTTTTAATCTAGAAATAAAAAGGATCGTAACCTCTAAAATAGAACATCATGCTGTTTTACATACGTGTAATTATTTAGAAAAAGCACATAATATTGTTATTGATTATGTTGATGTAGACGAATTTGGGTCCGTTAATTTAGCTCATTTAAAGGAATTACTCTCTAATTCAAGCAGTAAAACGTTGGTAAGTTTAATGCTTATTAATAACGAAATTGGCAATTTTTTAGATGTACAAAAAGTTTCTAAAATTTGTAAAGATAATAATGTATTATTCCATTCAGATACAGTTCAAGCAATTGGTCATTTTGAAATTGATTTACAAAAAACACCAATCGATTTTATAGTAGCAAGTGCTCATAAATTTCATGGTCCTAAAGGAGTAGGTTTTGCTTATTTTAAAAAAGGTTTTGGAATTTTACCTATGTTTCATGGTGGTGACCAAGAGAAAGGAGCGAGATCTAGTACAGAAAATGTTCATTCTATTTTAGGGATGGAAAAAGCATTAGACATAGCACTTTCTAATCTAGAAAAAGATAAAGATACTATTGAACGGTTGAAAAAGTATTTTATCTCTGAGCTATATAAAATATCAGAAGATATTAAATTTAACGGTTTTTCGTCCATTTTAAATAAGAGTACTTATACCATTTTAAATGTACGTTTTCCTCTTAATAATGACATGCTTTTATTTAGTTTAGATATGGCAGGTATTGCTGTCTCTGGAGGGAGTGCTTGTCAGAGTGGGAGTGCTTTAGGTTCTCATGTATTGTTAGAAATTCTAAGTGAAAAAGAGGCTGATAAAACTTCTGTGAGATTCTCTTTCTCAAAATATACAACGATACAAGAGATTGATTTTATATTGTCATATCTGAAAAATAACTTAAAAAAAGAGTGAAATAATCATTAATTTTTAGCTTTTATTCTGTTTTAAGTATAGTTTCGAATAGTTTTTATTAAATAGATTTATACTCTGATAAACTATTTTAATTTTAAGAGAGAAATAGTATACTTTATTCCCAAATTGATAAAAGGACTATTAAGTTGACCTCCAATCGCTCTAACAAAACCTCCAGAGGTTCTAAGGCTAAGAGTTTTTGAAATTTCATAATCGATACCTAAACTTGGTTTTATAATTAAACCTTGACCAGTACTAATATCACCTCCACCAGCTGCACCTCCCAAAAATTGAGTAAAAAGAGTTGTAGAATGATGAAAGAGTGGGTTTGTTTTTATGCCTACACCAACAATACCCTCTGCATAAGCACCTGCATTTCCAAAGTTTGCAAATGAAGTTTGTCCTGCTATAAAAATATTTTTATTCACATATAAATTTACTTGTAATGAAATTTGATGTAAATTTTCTTTTGGGAACTTTTCTCTTCTTGCATTGAAATACAGGTCCTGTTTAACAATCACGTCAATACCTTTAAATTGTCCAATAGTAAAAGAACTATTATCCGTTTTTACACCATTTCTTTCAATATAATATTTCACTCCAACTCCGAATGAAGAAGTATAAAAATGAGAGTCAGGAGATGTTACAACCCCTTTGTTTAAGGATAGGAAAACATCATTATAAAGTTGTTGTTCAAGAGAAATATCTGGATATAGTAAAAAACCACCTTTGGTGTCTACACCGCCACCGCCACCGGCTCCCATACCAAATTTCACTAGTATATTTGTTCTTTTTTTATTCATTTCAAAATGATAACCTGCACCCAAAAAAACATCCATATAACCAGCTTTAATTCCATCATAAGCCCCGTCTACTTTTAAGAACGTAAACCAGTTTTTAGAAAAGTAATTGGCCAATTCAAAACCAGCAAGTTTTATGGTAGCATCATTAAATTTTTGAACATTGATATTTTTGTCATCACCTTTTATTATTAAATTATTTAAATGAAGCATGAGGGATGTTCTTTTTGAATTGATATACCAATCCGTTTTTTTAAAATTTAGCAACTCATATTCATTTTCAGTTACTTTATATTCAGCATGCACATAATTTAATGGAATTTCTAATCCAATATTTATTTGATGCCCCCTAATCTTTCCTCCATCAAAAAAGTTAATATAACTCCAACCACTGTTTAAAGAGAATTTTTTTAATTGATATCCCAAATTAAAATGCGGTAGCATAAAAGCACCACCACCATCTGGTGCTCCGGCACCACCACCGCCACCAAAATGAAAACCGGTATCAATATAAAATTTATTTGAAAAATATTTTTTAATTCCTGCGTTAACACCAAGTGTAAAAAAACCACCTCTAAAACCACTTACAGCACCATAAATACCAATACCGGTATAAAACGTCTTATCTAAAAGAAGATTATAATGAATCCCTGTGAAACCTAAATTATGTTCATTAGGTATCGTTGTGAAAGGCATCTCTATTGAAAGAAAATCGATTTTAGCAAAACCTTTTTGATTCATTTTTTCTGGAATACCTTTTATTTGAGAAAATAGAGGGTTGTGAATAGATAATACTAATAATAAATAAAAGATTTTTTTCATATGTGATTTACTATCTTTTTTGTATTGTAATAATTACAGTTTTTGATGCGGGGGTATTGCTAATGTCTGCTTTGCTTTTTAATGGGACTAATACATTTGCCTCAGGGAAATAGGTTGCAGCACATTGTTTTGGAATATCGTAAGGGATCACTAAAAAATTTTCTGCTTTTCTCTTTTCATTGTTAAAGTGACTTGTTAAATCTACTAAATCCAATTTTTTTAAAGATAAAAAGTTCATGTCACCTTCATTCATAAAAACAACTCTTCTTTCGTTTAAAACTCCTCTATATCTGTCATTTAAACCATAAATAGTTGTATTGTATTGATCGTGTGTTCTAATGGTCATCATCAGAAATTGATTTTTCCCTAACTCAATTTCTGAGGGTTTATTAATGCTGAAATTTGCTTTTCCAGTCTTTGTAGGTGTAAAATTATTTTCTCTAGCATTGTTTGGTAAATAAAAACCACCTTTAGTCCTTATTCTATAATTATAATTTTCAAAACCTGGGATTACTGCTTCAATTTTATCACGAATTAAATCGTAGTTAGTAATTAATTGAGACCAATTTGTAGTGTTAGTTTTTAAGGTTGCATTTGCAATACCAGCAACAATAGCTGGTTCACTTAATAGTTTTTTTGAACAAGGGGTTAATATGCCCTTTGATTGATGAACAACTCCCATAGAATTCTCTACCGAAACAAATTGTGCTCCATTTGCTTGAAAATCCTTTTCAGTTCGACCTAGACATGGAAGTATAATTGCTCTTTTCCCGGTAATTAAATGGCTCCTATTTAGCTTGGTAGAAACTTGTACGGTTAAGTTACAGTTTCTTATTGCTTCAGAAGTATAAGTAGTGTCTGGAGTTGCGGAAATAAAATTTCCACCCATTCCAACAAATACCTTCGCTTTTTTTCGATGCATCGCTTCTATTGCTTTAACAACATCATACCCATGCTTCCTTGGTGTTTTGAATTTGAATTCTTTTTCTATATTGTCTAAAAAAGAAGCTTTTGGCTTTTCCCATATCCCCATAGTTCTGTCTCCTTGAACATTAGAGTGTCCCCGAACAGGACATGTACCTGCTCCTTTTTTTCCAATACTTCCTTTTAATAACAGAATATTTACAACTTCCCGAATATTATCAACAGCATTTTTATGTTGTGTTAATCCCATTGCCCAACAAATAATTATATTTTCATTTTTGATGATGAGCGCTGTTGCTTTTTTAATATCCTTTAACTTTAAACCTGTTTGCGGTAATAACTCTTCAATAGAGTATTTTTCTAAATCTATTAAAAGAGAATCTATACCTGCAGTTTTTTCTTCAATAAATTGATGATTGAAAACAGAATTAGGTTCAGTATCCTCTTTTTCTTTCATTAATTTTAAGATTATTTTCAGTAAAGCTACATCACCATTAATTTTTACTTGTAAAAATAAATCTGTTAACTCTTGTCCATAACCTATCCATTTAAAAGGATTTTGAGGGTCCTTATAATTCATTAAACCTACTTCAGGTAGAGGGTTTATTGTAATTATTTTTCCACCTCTTTTTTTTGTTTCACCCAAAGCACTTAACATTCTTGGATGATTTGTTCCAGGGTTTTGTCCGATAACAACGACCAAATCTGCATGTTTAAAATCATCTAAAGTTACAGAGCCTTTGGCAATACCTAGTGTTTCAGATAAAGCAATTCCACTAGATTCATGACACATGTTAGAGCAATCAGGTAGATTATTTGTTCCAAATTGTCGGACAAATAATTGATATAAGAAAGCAGCTTCATTGCTTGTTCTTCCTGAAGTGTAAAAAACAGCCTCATCAGCAGAATCTAAAGAATTCAACTCACTACCAATAATTTTAAAAGCATCCTTCCAAGAAATTTCTTCATAATGAGTTCCTCCTTTTGGCAAATACATGGGGTGAGTAATTCGCCCACTTTTACCAATCTCATAATCAGATAATTCAGATAATTCAAGTATAGAATTTGTTGCAAAAAATATTGGTGATACTTTATTTTTGGTAGCTTCTTCAGCAACTGCTTTAGCTCCATTTTCACAATACTCAGCTAAAAAGGCTCTTTTATCATCTGGATCTGGCCATGCACAACCTGGGCAATCAAAGCCATCTTTCTGATTTATTTTAGACAATAGTTGGATGCCTTTAACAACTCCAACTTCATT
>Ga0115008_10000357_pt1 | contig 33390 bp, 28 predicted proteins | sample FraStrMetagenome_FD_87164 | JGI IMG/M metagenome (GOLD analysis project Ga0115008, IMG submission 87164) | Marine eukaryotic phytoplankton communities from Arctic Ocean - Fram Strait ARC3M Metagenome | ecosystem: Environmental > Aquatic > Marine > Oceanic | place: Fram Strait | collected... | reverse complement strand
TGTCACTAGGATGAAAAGATCTTGTTTAGATTGATAAGCGGAGCTTAGAAATTTAATGAGATCTATTCTAGAATGATCGACATCCGAATTCTGGATCGTGAATCTTGATCTGAATGAGTGACGCCAGCATCTGTTCGATGGACTTTGGCTGAGCTAAACTAGTTTGCGAATGCTAAACTAACACAAGGAAACCAATGATGCTCCGAGACAGCTTGCGAATTGTGCAATAGTCTAGATTTTGGTTGTAATGGAAACAGTTTCCACCTGATTACGGGTCCGTTTCTCGTAAAGAAAGGTAAAGATGATGAAAGCGATGAAGATCGGTGCGACGAATCAACCGACGATGTTGTTGACTACAACCCTTAGGAAGTTGAAGCAATTATAAATACACTTGATTATAATGTTACGGAAGTTATAAGTGAATTGGTGACAATGGTTTTCTCAATTCGGAAAGTTGTAAAATATGTCAAAAAATCAATGATTGCTAAAGAGTATTTCGAGAACCTTCAAATTGCTAAGGGTCACAAGACACTGGCACTCGATTTAGATGGCCGCACTATGTGGAATTCCACGTATGCAATGATTTGGAAGGCTTTGCGGTTGAAAGACGAAATATGCATGTTTACAAACCATTTAACTACATCAACCGGGAAAAAAGAGTTTAACAGAAAGAAACTTCCTTTAATATCAGAGGAGCAGTGGTGCTTAATCCATGGCGTCAGTATACTCATCGAACCTTTTGATACAGCCACAGTACTCCACATTCGTCTTTGCCATGCCGATTTTACGAGTCATTAAATCTTTCCTTGTGAAAACCGATATTTTTACACCTAATCCTGATGATACTAATTTCGTATTTGAAACAGATGATGAGATTAAAAAATTCAACGCAACATACCATGAGGAAATATTCTCTAAAGATGCAATTAGAAAATTGAAATTGGTTCAACAAATCTACTTCATCAACTTAAAGAACGATTTCGTGGGATGGATATAAGCATTCTATGGACCAACGTGTTAGATCCGAGAATCAGATCATTAAAACATTTAACTTCTGTTGAGAGATTTACTGCGAAGACTTTGTTTGTGGAAGATGTGTATGAATTATCTTTGCGAAAGGCACAAGAAGAATTTCCAGATGCGCCTATTGCTTTGGAGAACAGTATCAAGATTAACACGACGAAATCGAAGTTCGCTTCGCTATTCGATTCGCCATCAAAAGCGAACACTGTTACATTTTCTCCTGGCGTTGATTCCCATGCTCTTAGGTGCAGAATTGAAAGAGAAATAAAATGATACATGAATCTTACGCAATTTGTGTTACCATCCTGTAATCCACTGTAGTGGTGGAAGCGAAATGGATGTCTTTATCCAAATATATCTTTAGTTGCGTGGAAATGGTTGTGCGTTCCAGCAACGTCAACACCATCAGAACGTGTTTTCTCCGATTGCGGTTTAGCTGGAACAGCTAAACGATCTACTTTAAGTTCTGATGCTCTTCAGCACCAAGTGACCCTTCGAAGAAACATTGATGCAGTTGGAGTGGACGTTGAAAAGATTGTGAAACTAATATCTTCATAAATTAATTTATTCCATTTCTATTTCGTCTTAATGTCAGCATTTGCATAGTAGTTGTAGCGTTGTAGCCCAGTAACATAACTGGGTGCTGCTACCCTAATGAATTTAGCCCCCACTAACGGTAATGTCAGTGAAAAGTCAGTATAAGTCACTGATTTGGATGTAGTTTCACTGGTCAGTCAGTGAACCGATTTCAAGTCAGTGAGTCACCTCATATTTAATACCACATACCCAATATTTTCGACTTTGAACCGTGTACAATTATCTTAGCTTGATGAGAACCTTATTCACACTGTCGATACAAACATCAATTTTTTTTTCATTTTTTCGTATCACATACTGACGCACAAAAAACACGACACGGAGTCCCACTACTTCTGTTTATGTATTTGAAAAAAGAGTTGACAAGAGATATTACATACTATTAAAAAGCATCATTGGATGATAGCAGAGAACACAGTAGGTACAGTACTAATCTTGGCATTTGGCATTATTAATATGGGGCAAACGATATCCACAACGCAATTCTATTTCTTCGGCAAAAAATATTGCACCAGAACAGGTTACATAAAAGCCATTGGAAACGAATCCATTTATCCAGTAGGTTCGCTTCAAAATAGCGCTTCTTTGAAATTTGGTGAGGATGGTGCTGATGGAGTTAACTTAAGTGAGAAAGTCATAATGATTACTGGAGCTAACTCCGGAATAGGAAAAGAAATGGCAATTTATGCTGCTGCGAAGCAAGCGAAGGTGTACATGCTCTGTAGAAATGCTGAGAGAGCCGAAAAAGCACGGAAGGATATATTAAGTGCAACTGGGGCCGAGGAAGGAAAGGTGAAAACTTTGCTCGCTGATGTAGGAGAATTATCGGAAGTCAGAGAAGTTGTATCGAAATTCCAAGACGAGGAAGAAAAGCTCGATTGTCTTGTTTGTAATGCGGGTGTTCTTCTCAACAACTTGCAAAGAACTAAAGAAGGGAACGAAGTAACGTTTGCTAGTCACTTTCTTGGTGGATCTTTTCTTTTGTCGACCTTGCTTATTCCCCAATTGAAGAAATCGGGTGAAGAAGCACGGGTTGTTTTTGTGAGTAGCGGAGGAATGTACAATACTAAGTTTCCGTCTTGGGATCGAGCTACAAGTTCAGGAGGCTACGAAGATAAGTACAATGGGAATATGGCCTATGCATATGCCAAGAGAGGACAAGTACTTTTGGCCGAGAAATATACAGAACTGTATCCTGAGATATGTTGGATTAGCTCTCATCCTGGTTGGGTAAGAATACAACACATTGAGTATTAACTTGAAGAAAATTTGCTGACCACTTTTTAAATAAAAATCAATAATACCTTTTTGAACGTGCAGGTTGATACGGTAAGTTTGAGCTGATGACAGGCTTCTTTCATTACGATCTGGGTATCGATGAAACTCACACAAAGCTTAAAATTTAATCGAATTAACAGCCTGCTGTAGATTTAGCATACGGATCATCCAAAAAGTATTTGGAACCAATGAGGAAGATTTGGGAAGGAGCGGAGGGTATTTGGTAAGCAAAGTGTTGCAAAATTTGAGACGACGATCAATCATGACATGACTTGGAGCTTCCCTCAATTTGTTTATTAACCATTTCAACAGCTACTTGATGTCTACAGCTCGTCATAATCTAACAAGTGGAGGATTCTATCTAGACAGAGCACCTCAAAGAAAACATATTGGTGGAGCCTTCATGACTGAAGGGTCTTTCACGAAGAATTCGCAGAAAGATGTTGACGAAATGCTTCAGAAATTGAGACAATTATGCAAGATTAGCTGATACTGAAAATTATTTTCAAGGGCACTGCTTTGAAATATATCGATTAGAAAACCTATAATTGAGCTATGTTTTCTTTACATCAGCGAAATCTTTGTTTGCATGTCTTTCAAGTTTTTGCTAGTTGCACTTTTCCAACACTTGACTTCTTTAAAAAACTTTAAAGCACTTCTAGCGGATGGGCGCATTGCCGAATTGGCGTTATCTTTATCGTCGATTGGTTCAACTGGCTTATTTCCCTTGACAGCGTCGAGAATGTCTTGTGCTCTTGAGATTACATTCTTTTGTAATCCTGCGAGCTTTGCGCAGACCAATCCTGCTGACGATGTAGCCACGCCCTGCTCAAGCTTAAACAATGGGACTGGATTCTCACCATTTGCGTTAGGAACATGTATCGCCATTCTGAGTACACGGATTCCATTCATATTATCTTTCAGAAGACCAAGTGAAAAGATTTCGAGGAAGTGGGTAGTACAGATGACCTTCGCTTTGATTTTGCACAAATGCCTCATTGCTGCAGTGAGGACTGCTATGCCAGAAGCTGGAGCTGTGCCTTTGCCGAACTCGTCAATAAGTATCAGTGAACTTGGAGAGCTTTTGCGTAGGACAGTTGCCATTTGAGTCAAATCTAGTTGAAAGCTACTTTGAGGAACAGCGCATGTCTCAACATTGCTCATCCTTGCCATTATCTGCTTGGTGATCGAGATTTTTGCTCGATCACAGGGTAGGAAACATCCAATGTGTGCCATGTACACCAACACTCCTACTTGGCGTGTATAGCAACTTTTTCCGCTGAAGTTTGGACCAGTTATCATGTTAATACTATTGTTCTCATCTATCATCGTGTCGTTGGGTATGAAGCTGTCACTATTGACGATAATCTCTTGTAAAGGGTGCCTACCATTCGAAATATAGATTGCATAATTGTTACCACACTCATCACCATTTTCAACAATTTTTGGCCGTACATAACCAAGGTCCGTGGAACAATCAGCGAAAGACGAAATAACATCAAGCTCTGCCAAGGCACTAAATGTGTTCCGTAGTTCATTTTCAAAGCTTAATATTTCATCTTCGAGCTCTGATACAATCATACCTTCAGTATCTTTAATGAAAGCGTCTAAATCCCCGATATCCACATCCATCTGATGCATTATCCTATTCTTAAAGTAACTTACATTTTGCTGGTTGAATATAAAATCAAAGTCGGGAGGGAGGCTTGAAGATTCGTAAGGGATTCGTGCATCAACTGCAATTAAGAACCCAACCTTAGGATTGAATTAGCAAATATTTGATGTTACACCCAACTTACGACACACAATCAATCACATACCTGCGGTAGAAAGACTACTTTGACGCTACTAAGATTTGGATGACGACTTAAAATCTCATCTGCAACGGATGAGAGAGTCTCTTTAATTTTATATGTGAAATGTTAGGATCTAAAGAAAAATTTGATGAATGCGAAAGTTTCTTACCGTCAAGTTTTTCAAATTCCTCTTTTGCGAAATCAAGTTCTTCATTATAACCAAACTTGACTACCACACCCGATTTGTTTTCCAACGTCATTTCTTCGTCAACAATGGATGTTACCAACATCTGGAGTCGGATAAGGACTGAGATATTACATCTGCTCAAAATTCCATCTAAAAAAGACTTGAATGCAGACGAACGTGATCTTGGACAAGTCAAGTTCTCTTGGTACTCTATTAATTGAAGTGCCTGAACAAAGTTACTTATTTCTTCTCCCAAAATGGAAGAAACTTCTATTGCCGCATTCAACGTCTTCGAGAACGCCAGAAAATCGTTTGGTGCTGCAACACATTTGTGCATCCTCAACAATATTCTATCGACGGCACCGATGTTTTTGAGTGAACCAATAATTGATTCAACAGCGGGTCCACATTCTGGTGTTAGAAAAAGCTCTACTCCATCCTGCCTCGAAGTTATTTTTTGGACATCTAGAAGCGGTTTCATCATCCATTCCTTCAACATTTGCCGACCAATTTTAGACTTGCATCTGTCTAGCAGAGTGAACAAGCTGAAACCCTCTTTTGAATTTCCTACTCCCTTCGCCAGCAATGGATGATGTTCTGTTGCGAATATGTGTAAGTTTGAAAGAGTAAGTTGGTCAATGCTCATGAAAGCGTTAATTTTGGCTTGGCGTATTGAAGTTATTGTCACTGAATCCCCTTCTTCCATTCGAAAAATTTCCATGCCTTGTAAAAAGGTTAGAAGCATGCCTAACGCTCGAACCAAAACCTATGCGAATTGCAGATAATAATCGCAGCTACCGGTAAGTAAATTTTCTTGTTGCATTGATTTTTATCACTCACATTCGACTCAAAATCAATCAATGCGGACAAAGAATGAAAGGAGAGAGCACCCAAATGAGTCGATGGAGCACCATCATCAAAATCATGGTGACGTCCCATCAATGATCTAACTTTCAATTTATTCAAAATCAACGAACGGCAGGTACGTACGTCACTCGAAGCGCGCGATTTCACGAGCCTGTACGGAATTGCAGGCATCACCTTCTCCGGATCCTGACAAGTCAGAATACTCAAAAGGTCACCATCAGAAAGTATCTTATTGTTGATAAGAATTTGTGTGGGACGTGTATCTGCGTAAAACTGTGACACGACCATCTCGGTATCGTACCCATGAGCGCGGTAATCACCAAGGACCATTTCATTATTCTCTTCGACAAAACAAGCAAAGGCTATACGATCGCTCTCGGTACATGCTGCGACAATCCGCCTCGTATGTTGTTCCAACGGAGCAGGATCATTGGCAGCTTGTCCATTGTTGTTGGTGACGCTTCTTGGGTGAGGGCTGTCCATAGTCGTGTTTCGCTTTTTTGGGAAGATGTGCGCTTAGGTAGTATGAAAGCTAACTTAGTCGTTTCGAGAGGGGAAGGACGCGCCAAGCGCCAATGCCCTAGCAGAACACATCCGCGCGTAATTCGCAAAATATACATGTAAACGATTTCATTTACATGTACAATCAAATTTTTAAAGCAATCATAAATCATAAATCATAACTCATCCAACATGATGAGTTATATATAAAAATAATAACATACACCGAAACTAAAGTCTTTTTGCTGATTCATACGTAGTATTTTATAAAATTTCGATAAGTACAAATTGATTTTATGCGTAGGAGGATGATTGGAGAGCAAGAAATTTCAAAATTAGGTAAAATTGCCTTGTGCTTATGATTTATGATGTATTATCATACATCATTATTCACGACTGAAACATACATATCACCATCACACGTTTTAGCCCATAACAAAAGGTCAATAGACATATTATTATTTCAAGATTTTGTTCAAATCTGCTCAGATAATTATTGTTTCATGATTCATACAGCCTTGTGCGCTCATTTATTGCTGCAAAATTAGATATAATCTATAGAAAAAGGTGTTAAAGAACAATCGGATATCTTGACCTTATGCAACCATTATTGCTCATTACTTTGTGAGAACTTTTCAAGATTTTCGCCAACCAACGACATAATGCTTTCGCGTATTCTATCTTTAAGCTCATTCTTATTACCCGAAACTTTTAGTTCGAAATCTCTGCAAATTTCCTTCAACTGTACAAGATTTAATAAATCTATCGGATCATCATCTTCGCCAAGCTCTGTTCCTAAATTTAGGGGAAGAAAAGTTAAAATAAAAAGTATAACCTGAATATGCTAGAAGCTCACAAAATGCATACCTTTAAGATAAAGACCGATTGTTTCCTCGTACGATTCAAGCGATGTTTCTTTCGGCGTAAAGATTTCGACTTCAATTTCTTCTTCCTCGTCGAAATCTGGATCCTGATCGACACTCTTAACATCTAACTCCGTTGATGAAGACGTTTCTGAAGTCACATCCTGTATTTCCTGAGTATTATTTTTTGATAATGTAGTCTTAGGAGTGTTTGAAGTGTAATTATCAACTCGTTCTTGCTCTCTTAGAACTTCGCGTGCAAACCCACTGTCCAAAACCTTTTCAAGTGTGCCTTGTGTCATATTCATAGCACTAAACATTGATTGATCAATGTCGTTACTTTTCAAATCATTAACATCAATACCTAGCCTCTTAGCATATTCTTCAACATCTAGCTCTTCATCCTCTTCATACTCTCTGCTTTTGACTTCATCTTTATCGTCTAAAAAGACACCACCCCAATCATCGTCACATTCTACTTCCGCCAAAAATCGATGTTTTTCTATAGATACTTTCACTTCTCTGTACGAGCCCAGTATGTCATCAACTAGTCCACTATCAGAATCTTCAATAGACCAGTATGTCCCATCCATTCGAAGTTTCCCCCTAAGTTGTCGCTCTCCGCTAAGCAATACACGTTCGACTTCTTTCTCATCTTTTGATAAAGCCAATCTTAAATCTACTGAATAAGGGGTTGTTTTAAATTTTATATCCTTCGAGCGGGTACCTCGAGGTACCTTAACCGTTACTTCTAACTCTTTTCGGTTTTCAATCCAGGAATAATTTTCTGCGAAGCCTTTTCCATTACCAAACAACGACGTTTGAAAATTACTAGTACAATAATTGGATGGAGACAAAGGCGGCCTTCCAAAACTTAACAGTGAGGAGGAGAAAAACGATGCCGCTCTGACAACAAAGCCAGAACAGAGGAGTGACAGAACGGACGCAATAAACAAATTGAGCGGCATAACAAAAACGATTTTGTTTCGATGCAAAAGAAACTTTAGACTCATTCAAAACAAAAACAAAACAGAATATCAACATGCTGAGCTTCATGCTGGTACTATCACATCGTTCGTTTGTCGGAAAGTTCGCAAGAGTGATGGCAAAAATAAATGGCTGTCGATGACGCTCGCGATGTCGCGATACACTTCAGCAAGTTGGGTACCATATGACAAAATGGCGACCTCGACCCATGTAAACCTAACATAATATCCAATCGAACATATCTCGATCAATACAGCTAAAACAAGTTCTAACGAAGCAGTAGAAAATACAAATAAGGTTTAGATTTGAGAGTCGTTTTGGATGCTTCAGCACAAAATCGGTATTGCGCCCGTAGGCCTTTTCATCTTTCATCTTCTAACTGCTTCAAGTTTCATACTGTTTCCTCTTCTTTCGGAAAAACAGCCTTTTACAACTCATGATAGTAACTTGGATCATCTTGAATTGAGTGCAATAGTAGGAAGTGTGCGAAGTAAGAAGTCGGGATTTTATGCAGCAACATCAAGCATAACAGTCGCAGAATTTGATTCTGATGCTGCTGCCGTCGCAGTAAATGATTTAATTAACTCTACTCATGTAGATATACCTTACGAGGTTTTTGATCAATTCATTGAAACTGGTATGAGACTGGTGATTAAACATGAGGTTGAAAATACACCCAAACCGGACCCAGCTGATTTTGAAGCGCTAATGAAATATCATATGGAAAAACAACCTTTTGACGAATTTGGTGGCAAACGACGACATCTTGTTGATATCGGAAGCGGTGTCGGCCGTCTACCACTTTACGCAGGATTAACCGCATGTAATCATGGCAGAGGATGGAATATTTACGGTATCGAAAGATCTCTTGATCTTCACACAAACGCACTTTTTGCAATTGAAAAGGGAATAAAATCAGGGTTACTTTATAATTTAACTGGTCAACCTGAAAACATCGAAGACACGTTTCTAGACGGAGCGGCGACTAAAATATCGTTTATGCTCGGATCTTTGGAAAATTACACCATTCCTCTCGCCAGAGCTTCAATAGTACTCATTCGTTTTTCCGATTCTCTAATATGTGAAGATGTCGACGACAGATACGGAATGCCGTTGTTGAACTCAGAAGTTTGTTCTCTTCTTTCATCGACGTGTCAAGACGGATGCGTTTTTATTTCACTTGATAGTGTCCCAAATTATAATTATGGGTTTGAGCCAATCAAGATGGTCACCGCTTCTGCGTCAGCAAAGTTTGGTTTAATAAGCGTTTTGATGAAGACAAGTCCTGTCGACGAAGAGAAAAACGCTCGAAAGTAATAAAGTAAGAAGTGTCGGTGTATCATGAGATTCCGTGTCAAGGTGTTGACTAAATATTCATTTTCTTCCTTACTCACTCTTGAGATTTCTTCATCGTAAAGCACTATTTTTGTTCTGTTAAAACACCAACTAGGACCCCACTTATATCACTAGTAGCATATTCTAATAGCGTATCACTAGCCGATAAAAGTGCAAAGCTATCTCCGAGTCTGCCGAATGTTTTGGGTGATACGATATCAAATGGAGGAGTCGCTGTTTCAAGACTGGCAACGATCGTTGACAAAAGTACATTGCATTGAATGTGGTAAATAGGAAATATCTTTAGAGACATCAGTTTGCAAAGAAATAGAAAATCTAGTCCAATGTATGAGCTGACAGTAGCAATTTGTGAATATGTTCCCGTCGAACAGAGATAAATACCTATATTCGAATCCACTGCATTATGGGAAATAGAGGTGCTGTAGTACTCTCCTTTTGAATTTTCCTGCACTCCTTCTTTGTTCTCCTCCGCTATTTCTTTGCGAAAAATGAACGAAATGCTATAAGTTTACCGATAATTAGTGAGCTATTTTAGTGATATCAATTAGTACTACATGTACATATATTTGTAACAGTACTCGTACGACTGCACGAGCCGCCCCTCCCCGTCTTTCCCTCCCCTCATAACTTTACACTTCGAGAAAATACCATGGAGAATTTTGATCAAGTTGAGAGAAGAGTCGATTCCTCGGACAATCGTAACTTCGACCAATATGGCACTTACACATTCCAAGCAGAGGCGAACATAGACATACGATATTCGGCAGTGAAAAATAATCCTTGTGTTGGGTTACCTTTTTTCAAAATGATTGCATTATTTTGGAGGAAAAGAAAGAGCATAGACTGGTTGTTATATCCTCATCGAATCATTTGTCTTTTGCTGATGTCCGTGTTCAACTCCTTTTTATCTCTGCTTGAATTAATTTATATTTCAATCATTCTTCGGGCAAACGGTGTTTCTAAGCTTGCAACGAACGATGTGGAGGCACCAGTATTTATTCTCGGCGTCCCTAGAAGTGGAACAACGTTGCTTCACTCTCTACTTTCGCTTGATTCGGAAAGATTCTTTGTTTGTTCTACGTTTTGTGCCGGTTTTCCGTCATGTTTTCTATTTTTCGAAAGACTTGGGAAACGTCTCTTTTCTGGAGTGCTTTCGGAGACACGACCCATGGATAATATGGAACTCCACTTTGACTTACCGCAAGAAGACGAACTCGCTACTTGCCTCTTGACAGGATTCCAGTGTAGTCCATACCTTTCGTTATACTTCCCTAGAGACGAAAAGGAATTTCGTGAGTATCAAACTTTTCGAAACTCTGGTAAAAGCGACATTGATACATGGACTTCCGCTTTCAAAGTACTTATTAAGAAACTAAAGATGAGAGAAGTTATAAGTATGATAGAGAAGGGGCTAAATCCCAATATTTTTCACCGAAGGCTCTTACTCAAATCACCATGCCATACTGGGAGGGCTCGACTGCTCACAAAGCTTTTTCCCAACGCGAAATTTGTATTCATTCATCGACACCCGATGGAAGTATTTTTGAGCGGTGCTCATATGGCTTCAACAACTTACGGCTACTGCTTTCTTCAGCGACCTTCCAATAAAGACTTGCAAGAGTATATACTTCGTCAGGGGGAAATACTTCTCGGTGAATACCTTTCATGTGTAGATGATGGGATTTTGGGTGATCATAACTCTTGTGAAATATCATTTGAGCAGTTAACGTCAAATCCAGAAACGACCATAAAGAAAATATATTCGTCACTCAACTTCGACTCTTTTGAAGAACACTCCAATTCAACTTATCCAATCCAATTGGGAAATGAATGTATGCGATTGAAAGGATATGAAAGAAATTCTTTCGAAAAAATCAAATTAAGTGAGCAACTTGTTACTGAGATTGAAGATAGATGGAGTGTTCAGTTTAGTCGTTTCGACTACGCCAAATAATTAAGTTCATAACGATTATTTTACTAGATACTTCCTGACCAAATCAAGACAGATTTGATATTTATGATGACGTTTGTTAAGTAATCACGTGGTGTATGTGTTTAGATGAATTCTGGTAAAAGATAATTTCTTCATTAGCAAGGACACCGTACCTATGACAAACACGAAAAGAGAGACTAGACCTTGAACATCGATTTTCCTTCACAGACGTTGCTTCCTACTTGTGACAGCGCGTTATATAGGATTTTGATTAGAGCAGTTGTAAACGCAAAAGGACACGACAATCGACAGTACATCGCAGATTACATTAGGGTAATCTTTTTAATACTGAATTCCGTTAAATTGACCTCAGAATGAAAAATAGTCAATAACCTTCCATTCCGTGACATATCCTTCCGTTTTAACGAGAGAAATACCTCTGACATGCACCGCTGAACACAAAAGTGATGGATACTTTGCTACAACTTTCATTGTTTCGAATAAACTCAAAGGGCTGGAGTGTGGATTATCATACGCCAAAGAAGCATGTGGACGCCAGATACCTTCTCTATATTTAGCAGACCCGTAAAATATTTGATGTACGAGATCAACACATGATTCATGTTCATCAGAATTTGAAAAAGAGATTTCAGACCATGCCATATCCATCATCCCTCCCCGAACACCATCAAGTTCGACATCTGATAAAACCCCGACAGGCTTCAATGACGGCCAATTTCTCCTTTCTTTCACAAACCTAGGCATTAACTCTTCTCGAAAAGTTCGTCGAACTTCCTCATCCGTCAAATGCGTCATTCCATAAATTACAGTCACATGTCCTTGAATTGGTTCCAAACCAAATTTTTCAGCAATTGCATCGATACAAGAATAATAATCACCTCCTTCTTCACTACCACAAATATCCAACCAAATAGAATATCCACAAAATCGAAACTTGAGCGGATCTCGTGATTTTTCGAGAATTTCGGTACTTTTCGATTCCGAAAACAATTCCGAATCATTACTTGCGAACCGGAACAAACTTTCGTGATTTTTTCCTTTTAAGTCCACATACGGAGCAATCATGATCCTTTCGGTAATAAATGCCGATGAAAGCAAGATTAGACTTGCAAGTTTGATTGTTAAAACAAGAATTTTGTGATGGTCTTAATTCCGTTTTCCTTCACTATTTCCGTAATGGAATTGATTTGGAATTTGGACTGCATCTTTTTCAACATGTCTAAATAAAAAAGTTCGTAAAAAAAAGTTCGTAAAAAAAAGTTCGTACTTTTTTTACATACTTTTGATTTCGCGATCACCTTTTTCATCCTCTTCATCAGTTACAGGTTCTATTTGTTTTTAACGGCTGATCTTCATAAAATAATGTCACCAATGGACAACACAATTCACGATTGGAGATTTTTGGAGTATTTGACGAGAAACGAATACAGAATGGTCCACGATTGGACAGACCACGTAATTTACAAGTAGTCCTATTCATCTCAGCCAATGGTTCGGAAGAGGAGTACATAGACGGTAATTGGTGCAAAGTAGAGCAGCAATTAGTATGGTCTTGATTTGTGTCTTTTGATGTCAGTCGACAAAAAAGGATAAAGAAAATTGTGGGAGTTACCTCTACGAATTAGAAAGACAGTTACACGTTTGAGAGTGGTAATAAGTTTGATATAAATGAGAAGAAAATTTTGACGTAATATTTCCCGATAGTTACTCTGCAATTGCTTCTTCTCTCGTTGTGTATTGGTTAGAATAATTCATGCATCATACACATTTTCAAGGATTTTTGAACGCAAGTGACAGACATCGGTGGTTAGGAACGCAAAATAGTTGCCCAGTATGTATCCAGCAACACTTACCAGTAACTACCGCTCATAGCATGCGTTGGCTGGCCAGAACCATCAATTTTCGTTTTAGTAGCGCGCAGTGGCCCAACAGTAATTACAAGTAGAAACACCCCAGCATCTAGTAGTACCAGGGGCTACAGGCATAGCATAGTATTTTCTACGAATCAACTTTCCTTTGCACTATTACCTTGATAGGCGTCACTTTCCTGGCCTTGCATTCCTCTCATGTCGAAATTTTTATGCACAAAATATGGCAAATGGTGGAAATTCAACGTAACGAGCTAAAACAATTGACTGGCTGCTAAGTACTATAATTCATGGATACGTGAAACCTTCCCTTCCATTTTGGTACAGATATTTTCAAGAGGAATATCATGTCAAGAAGACTACTTATTTACATGTTGAAGAATAAGTTCAACAAAGCCAGGCAAGAACGAACTCCAATCATGCGTATAGATATATCGTCATATGTACATGAGGACATACGAGCTTGCAGCAAAGAACATCAACATTGTACATCGCTCTACCTTAAAGATACTAATTAAATGTTAACACGAAGCGCCAGCAAAACAAATCGTACATTTGGAGATGCTTTGACAGTGAGTTAGAATGCATGAGAGTACCCAAATTTAAGAAAGATGCCATAATTGAAGCCGAAAAATCTGTTGCGTAAACACGAAAAATCCCTTCTAAATGCTGTATTAAAAAACTAAAATAAAGAGAATTTTGGAACCCATTCTAACTACATTCCATTTTTGCAAAATAATCCCGTGTATGACCGTAACGCCCCTTTCTCCAATGAACCTCGCTAGAAAGATAGATAATCCTCTACGGTAAAGCCATAGTAATCATGCAAGAGACTTGTCACAGCAAACACGTAAGCGGAGCATCGAAATGATTAATGTACTCTTGGTCCCCTACCAAGAACTACATACTGAGCCACTTTTCAACATCGAATACAAACTGTTAGCTTATTAAACCTATCAATTCAAATTCAACCTAGTAATAGTCGTCTTCTACATATTCAACTAGGTCATGCATGGCCCAAATAAAAAAACTTGCCCCAACTATCCACAATCCCGCAGATATAATGCAGAGTGTGCTTCCAACGCTTAGATCTGTATGAAAAGTTAGACTTCGAATATTTAATGAGTTTTTGAAAAACAAAGCACTAACCGCAACTCTCCCATTCTGAATTGCCTATCCTTTCTGCGCAAATCTTTGCGCTAAATATCATTAGCTTCAACGCTTCGCATACAGCAGTTGTAAAGTATAATAAAACGACAAAACAAAGACTTCTCTTGGTGAATGGCATGCATGTTGAAAACCACGTAACAATCAATGTTATACCACCGCAAATGATTGATATTACGCCAAAGACTCGGGCCAATTCCAACGTCGTATCTACAGGGTCATCATTCGCATATCGGTAACACGTATTTTCTTCAGAAACCCCTTCTTCGCTACTATCACTTGAATTTTGTCCCCACGACCATAGCCCCAAATCATATGTAAATCTCAAAAAGGAAAGAATCTCAACTCTCGTAATGAACACACATGAAAACAAAGATATAACTGAAAGAAGCAATGCTACAAATGATGATATGCTGGGAGCGAGGAGTATCAATCCGTTCGGAACTTTACTGCCAATCGTTTTCATATTTGGTTACCGAAAATTCATAAGTCCATTTAAAATAGGAAACGCTTCATGGAATGCAAATCTAAGCATCTTACCAACATCCAGGCTTTCGTTCAGGCATTTCAGATATTTGACTGATATTGTATTTGATAAAATTCTTTATTCTTCTCCCTCAAAAGCCCCACCCCGCCCTATCACTGCTCTGTGTTAATCGCAGTCAAAGAAAACGCAACGCCACTTGCTCACGATCAGTCGAATTATGTCCATACAATAGCCAAGACAAGCCAATAATGAAAATCGTGTGAATCCAAATTTTCTTCCTATACTCGAAGTAGACCTTATGATATTAATACAATATGTTGTCTTATTCTGATCGGCGATGCCCTGAAATTTTGAAAGGAAGTTCACTAATTTCGATGGGAATGAACGGTAAATATTCGAATACCTACCCTACCGGTATGTATAGGTATACATACATGTAAAAGCTATGTGAATACATGTATGCATACGTATAAAAGCTAAGTTATCTCACTCACAAAACTGATGAAGAGGATGAGTTGTAACTACAAAGTAATTTATACCTGGTACAAGAGTAGAAGTTAATAAAATAAAAGCATACAGTTTAAAAAAACCGTTCTCTCTCTCTATCTAGACAGCTATCTAGACTCTAGAGAGAGAGACAAGAGACAAGAGAGAGGTTTTCGAAATGTACTCGTTCATGTAATTCGTAATTCAAGCTCAAACTCTAGGCTGACTAGAATCCTAAAACCACTATCAAATCCTTCGTAGTAGTGGATATCACTTGTAACTGATTCTAGCTAGAGACTGGTGGTTATTTGAAGTTTTAAATCGAAATTTGAGACATTTTGGATATATTTCAGTTGACCCAAATTTGGGTTGGCCGACTCGTGGGATCACTGTTTGAAATTATACTGAAATAATCATTCATTTAGCGACCGTAGTTCACGTAAATGCCAAAGATTCAAGCAAAGCTACCTGCGTATCTCGCCGAAGCGTTCGAGGATCTTTATGCGGAAGATGGGCTTTTAGTGCTTGGACGGGGCATGGGCCTCTTCCAGGTTTTTTCTGCATTTTGTTACTTTTATGCAGATTATGAGTGCGAGAATGGTCATGTTGCACTCATTGCAGCAGAGGACAAAGAGAAAGAGCGTGAGAGAGTTCGGAAGTATGAGGGAATAAATCAGATTAGCATGGGATCCACGAAGCCCATTTCTAAATCATGTACAATCACTGTTGTTCGACCTCTAGTCTTTATATTGGGTCTGAGGGAATCGGAATGTGTTTCTTTGATGAATCAATTACAAGCGTGGGGTGTAGATCCTGCGATTCTGCCGACACTTCTTACTTCAGATAGTGGATTGGCTCAAGATAGAGCCGCAATGTATAGGCGCGGTGGAGTTTTTGTAGTTACAAGTAGAATTTTGATTGTGGATCTATTGAATCAAGTGGTACAGGGTTCTGAAATTGAATGTTTTCTCGTATACCACGCTGAGACTATCACCCAGTTGAGTACGGAGGCTTTCATTTTACGTATATACAAGAATCAGCATGGACATCGCCAAATTGTTGAAAAGGATGATATTGAGAGGACTGCAGAATTATCCCATAAAAAGTACTCAACTGTGACATCTGCGGCAGGTGCAGTAAAGACATTTTCGTCGCAGCCTTCTGATCTACTAGACGGCTTCGCAAAGGTCGACAAGGTTCTGAAATCGCTCCAGGTTCGTAGATTGTATTTGTACCCACGATTTCATGCGACAGTAGCCGACGAGCTAGATAGATATCAGCCACAGGTTGAAGAGCTCCACGTGGTATGTACATCGCCTGTGCATATGTTTTTATATTCCTTCATTTACCGCAAACATATGAAATGTAGAACTTAACGCCATTGATGAAGGAAATGCAGCATGCCATTGCATCTGCTGTCCAGGTAAGAGTATTTTCGCTATACTTTAAAGCTGCACCTTTATTTTTCTTTTCTTCATTTTGTGTCCAGACGTGCATTAGAGAGTTAAAGAAAACCACGACGCTCATTCAATGGAGTGATCCAGAAGTATCGATTAAAAATTGTCTGACGAAAAATTTCGATAACGCGATTTACAATCAACTAGAGCGAGAATGGCACAAACTTAAGTTCAGTACGAGACAGTTAGTAACAGATCTTCGGACACTGAGGAAACTATTTCAATTCTTAGTCGAGTATGACTGCGTGTCATTTTACAAACTGATTCGTAATTTGAGGACCAGTTCATCGAATAGTCGTAGCCCGTCAATGTGGTTATTGACGCCTGCGGCAGATCTACTTTTCCGTAAAGCAAAAGAACGTATTTATGTGATTCAGAGATCTAATGCATCGTCGAAAACCGTTTCGACGCCATCACTGTTACCGATCCTTGAAGAGAATCCAAAGTTGAAACTTTTACGAAAAATTTTGACTGACATTCAAGCAGACTGGAAAGATAAAAATTTAAACGAATCGACAAGAATAATCGGAGGCAGTCAAATTCTCGTGATGGTCAAAGATGTTAAAAGCTTAGATGTGGTTAAATCGTATTTGGTTCAAGGAAAAGATAGAATGATGTCCTTGAGATGGCTAAACTACTTAGAAAAAATCAATGAAAGGACTCGTGCTGTCATTAAAGACGCCGGCATCTCCACAGTTTTAGGAGACGAGTCGCGGCTCCTAATGGAAGAAGAATCGCGCTTAAGAAACCAACTTTTTGGAAATCGCTCTCGCAGCATAAAGAGAAAGAGACCGTTCAGCATCGTTCCAAGCTGGTTGAAGCAACGCCGAAAAGTTAATGAAGAGATGAATAGAGGAAAGTTGGCCATTCCACACAACTCTTCAATAGACGAAGCTATATTCGAAACAGAAATTGAATACAATGGAGAGAAAAATGATGATGAAAATTTAGAAGATTATCTAGAGTCAGAATCATATGATAACGAAGATTTACTGTTTACTGCCCAGCCTATGCGGGAATTTCGGGTAGCTTTGCATACGTATTCAGATGTCGAAGAGGCTGGGTACAATTTGCTTCTCGACAGTGTGAAACCCATGTACGTTGTGCTTTTTGATCTCGACGCTGCCTTTGTTCGATCTTTGGAAATCTACACGAACTCCCTGCATCATGATACTAAACTTTCGACAAGCAACGTCAAATCTTGTGATTTATCCTGCAAAGTTTACTTCATGGTAATAAAAAACGCAGCAGAGGAGAGAAGTTTTCTTAAATCCTTAGAGCGAGAGCAGAACGCATTTGAACGATTGATCCAGCACAAGAAGTCGATGCCAGTATCAGCAACCTTTTTGGGGGGTACGTCGCAAGAAATTCTTCAGGCACGAGGGAATTACGATGGTACATATTCTTCCGGAATGTTACCACTAAGTGTCGATACTCGCTCCCATCAGTTTCAAAGGCAGCGGCGGTCGGATAAAGAACGACGGCTTATTGTAGTCGATGTTCGAGAATTTCGATCTGCTTTACCTTCAATTCTTCATCAACAAGAAATGAAATTGGCACCGGAAACATTGATCGTTGGTGATTTTGTTTTAAGCCCTGTTCATTGTGTAGAACGAAAGAGTATCGGCGATTTATTTGGTAGCTTTACAAGTGGTAGACTTTATACCCAAGCAGAGTCCATGAGCAAACATTACAAATGCCCTTGTTTACTAATCGAGTTCGACCCGGACAAGTCATTTAGCTTGCAGAGTGTCAACGAACTTGGTGGTAGTATCAAGCAAGACTCCATTTCATCTCGCCTGTCATTGTTACTTATTCATTTCCCGAAACTGAGAATTCTTTGGTCGCGGGGACCCTTTGAGACCGTAAAAATATTTAAGAGCTTGAAAACAAATTTTGACGAACCTGACATTCATCGTGCGATCGAAATGGGAAAGGAGGACTCAATCGAAGCGGCAGTAGAAGGAGGCGCAGAAAATGAGATAAATGAAGCGGCTAGAGACATGCTTTTGAGATTCCCCGGCATAAATTCAAATAGCGCTAGGAAAATTATTGACAGCTGCGACTCCATAGCCGAACTTGTAGCGATGACACGAGAAGACATTAAATCACTTTTAGGGCCTAAGATAGGTAAGTTACATTCTTTCCGTCTCTACCAGTGCTTTCGTCGAAAACATTGACTTTGCTTTAAGGCCAAAGGTTATTTACATTCTTTCAGAAAAAAATAGCCGCAACTTAAATTTGTTATCAAATTAAACAACATTACATGTAGAAATCGTCCACGTTTCTCATTCTACTGGCTGACAAGATGGTGCTGGATTCGTTTTGGTTGCGTCGAGTATAGCAAGTCAATGAGTACACGGCTTTAGCATGAGTTGGTATCAAAATTTGGTAATCTAGACTTTTTATGGGACGAAAGTGATCTCTAACACGCACTAGGTTAGTGTTTGTAGTTCGGTATTTCATAGAGAGATTTGCTAGGGAATGAGTGATTGTTAGTCAGAGGTCAGAGACTAAGAAAAATTTCAAGAGTAGATGTTTAAGCAATATCATGTCTTCATTCTTAGATGGAGTTGAGTAGACTGTACGGTAAAAAAAGGATGGCAGAGACTTTTTTTATTGTTGACAATGCTTGCGTAGTCGTAGTTCGTAGTTCGTAGCATGCTTTTGTGTGTACTATTGTAGAACCCTGAGCCACATCCATCAGTTGTCAGCGCTAGCCACCTCTACATTTTTCTACCTCTAGACTCTAGACAGCTCTCTAGACTCTACATCGCAATTCACGAACCGCCCCCGAACGCAGAGCGACGGGTTAGGACTACATTAGGACTACATCTACATATATTTTTGATTTTTTTTGCTTTTTGGTTGGAAATAAACTTAGAGATGAAAGGAAAAAATAGTTTAATTTCTGAAAAAGTAAAGTGCATTTTGCCACGCTTCTTCGTATGTTTGGCGTTTGTTACTGCAATATCATGTGAAGTCAGCTCGTTCCATATGGATGCACCCATTATTTCTAATAATAATTACAGAAGAAAAAGAATACCTGTAAATACCATCAACGATAGAGAAGGCTATATACAAGATACTGCCCTATTTGTTGAGGTTAGCCAGTCATTACCGTTCATCGATACAAAGCGCAATGATAAAGGTTTTGGCAATTTGCCGACTGACTTTCCTGATGGATGTGAAATTGATGAAATTTTATCACGAGACCCATTGGTTTATACAGTCAAAAACTTGATTACTTCGAACGAATGCAGCGATTATATAGAACGAGCAGCCAACTCGTCTGAGTTGGTACGATCAAATGCTCCTGCGGCTGGTGTCGATATGAAACGATTATGGCCATTGCCTATTTTAATTTTATTTTCAACGATTCCATCTGTGCTTCGTTTACTTTCTTCCAATTCTGACCTGACCGTTTCCAATATTATTGATACAGTCAAACTTCCTCTCTTTATATGTAGCTTCAGCACTGTTGTACTTGTTGCTGTTGGTAATGAATTTGCGAAGAACGTCGCAACTTCATCAAGAACTTCGTCTTCGGTGTCATTAAACAGAAAAGAGGACTTCGACTTCATTCGTCCATTTATGAAGAGAGCCTACGAGGTTACAGGACATAAATGGTATAATTTTGAGGCCCCTGTTATAACTAGATATCGTGCAGGAGAATCGTTTGGAATGCATAATGACGCATCTCCTAGTAGAGGGAGCGAATGGTCTGAAAATGGGGGTCAAAGAGTTATTACAATCATAACTTATTTAAATGACGTACCAGAAGGACTTGGTGGCGAAACACGGTTTGATAGATTTAATGCCTCAGTGGTAGAAGTGAAACCAAAAGTTGGTAAATCACTCATTTTCTATCCTGCTGACTTCGAAACACTGGAAATGGATGATAGAACTAGGCATGAAAGCGTGATTATGAATAACGACTTCGAAGGAGAAAAGTGGATAGTCCAATTATTCGGCAGGAAAAATAGAGTCCCGCATCCACTTGGAATAGCAAATGATTTCAATATCAGTGAAAAATGATAAAGTTGTTAAGATCTCATTATTCATCAGACTTGATTGGATGTTGTTTCTTTTGGCGTAAGGAATTTTCCGAGCAGAGAAGCGCGAAGAGTTTTTCTTCATGTCAACATTATGCCATATGAAGCTTTCTTGCTCAATCGTAGATAAACTATCGGTTCTGAAAACAGTATCAGTGTTCATTCTTTGAATTTATAGCAGATGCCAACATTTCTATTGCATCATCAATGGCATGGCCTCAAATGAATTTATTTTAAAATGTCTGCAGTGGTTTTATCCCTTTACTACAGTTATCTGAAGCACTTTCTTGTGTAACTGTCGAAGATAGAGTAGGTGTAATATCAGCATTGTCATTTGACAAAAAAGGAGCCTCGTCACCATCATCCACCCATTCAATTGATTTTCCACGGTGTCCGTTCCAATAACTTTTTGCGTCCATTCTTTTCTTCATTGGAGGCTGTACTTCGAGAAGTTCCAACACAGATCCGTCGCCACAAACAACCATTAGACCATCCTTTTTGTTCGGACCAAGCTTTACTTCTCTATTTCTGACCTCATTGCTGCCGAGCTCTGGCACTCTCGTTTTGATCACCTTGATAATCGATATTTCGTCCGCGCCCTCTATTTGTAATTTCATTGTTGTTCCTGGCCACATAGAAAAGCCGCGAACTTTATTATGGCACGATGTAGCAGATTCTTTCCAAACCTTAAGTTCCCCTTCAGCTTTTTCTATCATTGAGGCGGCAACTACTCCATCTTCACTTTGTTTTCGAGCATTATCCATATTTATCTCTCCACTAATCACCTTAGGCATGACTTCCAATAAATCTTCTGTTCCTACCTCAAACAAAAATGGCAATACCTCAGTAGCTTGAGAATCTTTGTCAACAGACTTGGTTGTTTGCTTTACAATTGGACCAGCGTCCATCTTGGATACAGTAAACAAGACACTAACTCCGATAGGATCATCTCCTGCCTCAAGAGATCGTTGAACAGGACTGGCTCCCCGCCATCTGGGAAGCAAGCTCGGATGAATGTTCAACGTACCAAATTTCGGGGTTGCTAGAAATCGTTTCGTCAAGTATTGACCATAAGCAGCAGTGATACATAAATCGGGTTTCATGTCATTTTCAAGCGCATCTAAAAACTCAGGATCCTTCGCTTTCTCAGGGCATAAAGTCATTATGCCATGCTCTTCAGCAACTTTTCCAACTGGACTCGGCTCTGGGGCACTTTTTCTTCTCCTCCGCTTCGGTGGCTGTGTCACGACGCCAACGATATCGAAAACACTTAAGTCCTCCTTAGACTTTTCTATAAGCCGAGAAAGGGAAGATGCAGCAACGTCCGGTGTTCCTAGAAACACAACACGAGCTTTTTCAGCGAACGTTCGAAATTGTGACCGAAACACTAATTTTTTGATACGATAGCCAGCATTATTCGATGCAAAACTTGACACCTTCGTTGACAATAAAAAAATACATCCGACCATTGTGCACAAAAAAAATTTGATTGGAACTCGAATACAATTCGAACCTGATCTAAAGACATCCATTGCGTTTATAATGTTTTCTTCTTCCGTTCGTCTTTTAAATATCCGACTAGCTTCCCTTTTAAAAATTTAGAAAAATTTACAATCAGATAAAGAGACGAAGAGAAAAAGTAGAGGTGCACTGTCACACAATGTCGCAATAAAAAGGTGATGAAAGGTGAGGAGGGTGAGTACGTGATACATTTGTACTTTGTACGTAGATATTCCTTCCACTGAAATGGAGAGAGAGTGACATCAGTCGCGCACGTCGAACATCACACAAATTGGTTAGCTAACGCCTGCATCGCACGTCTGAAAAAGTTTAAGAACTTTACTTAAGGAGGCATTTTCTCTCGCTCTCTCTTCTTGTTATTTTTCTCTCTCTTGCAGTCACACACGAGCACGAGTTCAGGCAGATTTCTACAGAACCTTCTCATTTTTACTAACATAAGAATAAATTTTATACACATTTTGCAGTGAGCAGTACATTTTTTGAGACATTATGAGCGATTCACTTCCAACATCTGATGCACCCGTTCCTCCTTCTAACATTTCTACCCCGACCGAGGAAGAGGAGGAAGTGGTAGAAGAGGTGGTTTCAGCGCCACCTAATGGGTTTGGGTCATTGTGGGCATCCACTGTGAAGTTAGCGAATGCCGTGACGGAACGAACACAGGATATCGATCAGAATCTGGGTATTTCGAGAACGGTAATTGGTGTGAGCAAGAATATTGATGAAAAGTTCAAAGTTCAGGAGAATGCAGCCAATATTGGGGCTGCTATAAATCATTCTGCGCAAAATTTTGATAACACGTTTCAGGTTATGGAAAAGTCGAAACATATTGGGAGTGCCGTTGGAAACACCGTGACTGATTTGGATGAAAAGTTGCACGTTACTGCGACAACTAAAAGTATTATCGATTCTACTGGTCAAAAACTCCAAGATTTTGAGAGCAATACCAAGATTTTGGAGAAAAGTTCAAATGCCTTAGCTAAAAGTGCTGACTGGGCAACAGATCAAATCAAAATGAAACCAGCTGATGCTGATGAGGATTGGTAGTAAACATAAATCTGTTTACTTCCTTCTTTTTCGTTGATTTTTTGATCAATTTTCTTTGCGAACTAAGGTCCAGATAGATTGGAGGTGATGCGTGGTAGAGGGATACCAATAGGTATGTAAAGTAAATTCTGCGATGAGTCCGTAAGGTGATGGTGCTGTGGTATCAAACTACCGGTAGTTCATGTTTTGTGTGCATGTATGGACTATTTTTCAAGTCAAATACTACGGTAGAATATAACACTGTCAACATAATTCTGAAGTATCGAGTTAACCCTATACTAAATGATGTGCCGAGGAATATCATACCCTATTGGATTGTGCTGGCACTTGGTCATGGAGTCACGGATAAGCCCTGAATACGGTAAATATTTTGATTCTCATCCTTATGAGGACGAAAGATTGATAAACGGTGTAGAATTATTCGCTAGCATTTTTACAGTAATGTTTCTTAGTTCGACATTTTTTGCGATAGCATTGTACCTTCAGTTTCATTTGATCTCCGCATCTTCTTGCATTGCTCCCTCGATAGAAATTTGTTTCAGGATCTTCTTTCCAGAGTTAATAACTTTACCAAAAGTAATCAGTGGTAGTATCAGTAAACCATGGCATTTACACGTGATAGATGATTTTTGATTACATGTTTGGAATGTTACGACACAAAATATCGTTTTCATATCCAGTAGATAAATGCAACATTAAAAAATTATTTTAATTTTCAATGAAATTAGTGACATAAATCCAAAATATATGCATTACATCGAAACATGTATTCGTTTTCTTGTACCCGGAAGGAATATTGTAGGAAAATCATCAAGCTAATAATACGTACAGCATCAACTCCTTTTTCTCTTATAATTCCTACTTCTCATTTGGACCATCCGGAACATCGACATTAAACCTTTCTATGACAAACCTACATCTTTCGCTTTTTCAAGACGGCACTATCAGGTGATGAATATTCGTCACTACTGTTAATTTCTGAATCTGATGCTGTGAGAGGGTCAATGAATATTTCTGGGTGATCCTTAATTTTGAAATCGCCATTATTCTTGAAGTCAAATCCTCTTGCCTACAAAAATTCGTCAACATTAGTATTAGTGTACACCCATAGATCTTAATAATAACGTCATATTTTCAGGTATTTCCTTACTTTTGCTCTTGCATGATATCGAGCATATTTTTCTCGGACCTATTTTTCATATATAATATTTGTTTTAGTTGTGAGATTAATGTAGTTTACAACAAAACTCTCAAATGAAAAATTACCTTTATATTAAGGCCCATTTCACTTGCAACTATTTGCCAGGAAACACGCTGGCCAGTTGTTTTCGCTGCTTCACAATGTTTTGAAAAAAGGGCTTCAGCTTCTTGTATTACTAAATCCAAATCTTTTGCCGTAGATACTATGATGTGAGATCGCCTATTGATCCTCTTCCCTATTTGATGCACTCCATGATGGTCTGTGTCTAACATATTTGGAATATTTCGAGCATTTGAAATTTCAATCGCCTCAGCACTTCGCTTCCTGGTAGCAATTGGTGGGGCACTTCTACTATTCTGAGGAAGGATGGGTATTGAGTGAGATGTTGCTATCGGAGCATAATGTACAGGGTGCGTAGGGTGAATCAAATGATTCATGTTGGGGTGGTAATAATGAGGTGGTAGTTGTGAAACAGCATCATGAAAAGTACTTTGATAGTAGTAAGGATGTTGTTGATGATGCTTCGGAACGGATGATGCTTCGTTAACAGGCGGAATTGGAAGATATTGTTGCGTGTTGTTACTGTGTATGTGTGGGTATATTGATCTTTGTTGTTGCTCATTCATTGCTTGGGACGGTAACGAAGCTAGGTTCTCATGGATAGGATTTTTTGCTATTGGTACAGCTTGTCCATTGCTGACACTCCTTTTGTCTTCTCTATTTCCCGAACTCAATTTTGAATCATGTCGACCTTCTATTGAGACAAAATCGTTCTTTGAATTCATTGAGCTCTCTAATGAAACATAAAAGTCCTTTTTAAAACGCTCAATCTGCGATACAATATAGTCTCTATCAAATTCATCCAATATACCCATGTTCTTCCAAAAGTTATCCTTTATACCAATGCGGCACAATAAGTTCGCGCTTAATCTTCCATTTAAATATGGTTTAAAGTTTGTGAAATGGTGATCTATACTCTCAAGAAATGGTTTTTCCTTTGATTGTGCCCAGCTTCGACAGAGTACTCTTAGCCACTTCGATAATATCATATCGATATTAATATCTTCGGGACTTGAACATTTCGATGGCTCATCACTATTGATAGATGACTTGTTGGAGCTTGAATTCTTTGGTCTGTCAATTGTCGCTGCTGATGAAGACGATAAAGATTGTCGGTCAGATTTCATTGATTATGGTATTGATTATGATTATTATTAAGATTATGATGATGTGTATAAAAGTATGAAAGGTGTTGCGTAAACACACTCTATTTCTTTATTTTAAGACCATGTATGGAATGGTGGATGGATAATGATGACGAATGAACCCTTCGTCGGGGTAATATGAAATATATGAAAGTGCGGAACGCACGAAAAAGCTGAAATTGGAATCGTCAAATGATACAGTCGAAGGTAATATGAAAGATACTTCCGAAACTAGGTCCGATGGAGAAGTTGAGCTTGAGAGAGCGTTGAAAGTCGTAAAAGATGGGTTGTTTTGAAAATGTGAGCGTCAATAGTCTCTGTTTTGAAGGAATTTGAGAAGTTTTCGACATACGTTAAGCTCGCCGGAAGCGAGAAAGGACATTGAAATAGTTATGATGACATAAGTAAAGAAAACACTAATAAATATTCCAACGGATGACTTTTCGCTATTCGTCATCATCATATGCAAACATTTGGAATAATCTAATTGAGAAGTAAATCCGTACGTAACGATGTGTGTGGATACATGTTCGACAGTAATCAACCTTTGACAAAAAACAATACGTTGCACATTACGCCTTCTACTTCAAACTCGTCTAGTAAATAATCCTCCCGCTCTTTATACAATTTCAGACGTAAACATTACATGCGTTATTTCAAAGAACTTTGAAGTACCAGTAGTAACCTTTGTTTATTGGTCTCTTTCACAACCAGAGGAAGGAAACGTTCAAGAAATGGAATACGGATAAAGCGGAAACTCTGAACACCTCTGTAAGTACTATGCAGATACCATCGCAATTAATTTGTGTTGGATATGGACGTGCACGCAGATCAACGTTTGCAAATGATAAATTATAGCTGGGGAAGTTCTACATTAACACAGCCGCCGCGCAACCCTCGACATGAGTAAGTAAAATAACATTTGGAATTTGATGGAGGTGTGTACCTGATTTCTGAATGAAACTTAGAATCAGTACAATTAACCGTACGGGTACCGGCCATGTTACTTGCTAAAGCTCATTTTGTACTGAGCTCGCTATATCCATTCACGCTGATAAACATAGATTCCGTTAATTTCCCAATACGCTTCATCTAGTGCTTCAGGGTTGCTGGCGATATATTCGTTGCAAGAAGCATATTCTTTGTGTTGAACCGGGCAGTCCATGAAATAGCGGTTTCCGGCAACGCTTCCGCAAAACGCTGTGTTTATGATTAGGTGCATGTTTTTGAAATGGGAGGCTGAACAGTTGGTACCTTCCCCTTATAACAAAGCAAATATGTAATGTTAGATCAGTAAGAACGGTCCAATTATTGTAAAATCTTACCGATAGCAAAGTAGCCAAATGGAAGTCCCCACTCCTCTGTATCTGGTAGAACACGAGTGTCCGGACTATTGCCCGACGTAGCAATACTTTCTCTTAAATTAGGTGGCACAGTTGAGTGTGGAGAGAATGCCCAAGATCGAATATGACGATTGACAGGATCCCATTCAAGAGCGAATACACCGCCACCTTTCGCGTTAAGGGGCTCGCCTATTTTTCCGTCCTAACAAACTCCTAAGATGATTCTAAAAATACGAAAACAAGCAATAAGATCTTACCTCTATGTCTTTTGCCACGCAACCTTGATTTAGCCATTGGTGCTTATCGTATACAAAACAATCTGTAGCATATCTCAAAGTCATATCCGGGATTCCTGTTTTCGCATCAGGGATACCCTGCGCAGAGTCCCAAGTCCCCGTAGCTTTCCCCAATGGTTCATTTTCCATTGTACAACCATCAGTGGAGTGCATGGCAGTCTTCACATGTGTTTGAAAATTAACTCCTTCTAAAATATCTATCTCTCCATTTATTGGCCAATTATGCTCATCTTCATTAACATAAACAAATTAGATATTGAAAAAAACAAAAATTACATATAAATGATGTCACTTCGTACCACTCAACCAAAATGCAGGCCAGACTCCGCAGCCTGCTGGCATGTGATTGAGATCCAAAATAAAGAGACCTCTATTGTAGTGAACCTTTCCTTCCAGGCGAATAGAGTCTCGTGGTCCTCCATCTGTTGCTTTTGTGCCAAGAAATACGCTAGTCTGGACATTCAAACAAAAAGTCAGTATAAAGGCGTCATATTTGCGCAAAGTATATTAATACATGAACTCACCGAATGGCCTTCGTGAAAATCTACACTATCAGATGTATCAGAGCTATTCATTCCGCGTTTAGGCAATATTTTAACGATACCGTCAGCCTCTGCTTTCTTTCTGCTCACGTATAATTGATATCCATTGCTTCCTGCTGAATCTACTCCCTCGTAAAATGTATAACTATTGAAGAAATCTTCACCCACTTGCCTTGAGTCAAGCTGATATGGCCCAATTGGTTGTTTGGCATGATAATCTTTTCCTCTGCCAAACCCATACAACTCCGTAAGACCTAAAATGATTACAATCGACAGCACAAGCATATACCCAACCAAATGAAAAGTTTCCGCGACATTTTTGCTAGGAACCAAATGTGTCACCTCTTCAGGTATGCTGTCCGTACTAAGTGAGATACTTTTGCCTTTCACTGACTCTATATGATAATATTTCTTTCCATTTGTATCTGAGCCACCTAATTTCTTGTCGTCGCTATCGAAACTTTTAGCGTTTCCATAGCTCGCCGCTTTTAAAGACGAATAGCTGATTTCAGGCTGACGATTTAGTGGTAATGTCTCTTGGTTGCTCATACTTTCGTATAATATATATAATAATGAATAAATTATGATATCTTCGAAGGAGCACCGACGACGATTACGCGAGTTAAATTTACCACACCACGTGTATCTTTGGATAGAGGATTACTATATCTTTGAATCCAACCTTTTTTCCGAAAAACGACAAGTATGTAAAAGCGTTCCTTCCTTACATGAAAGTATCTTTTAAATAAATGCAAACAGCGAGAGAGCTAGAGATAGTTTATGATATAACAAAACAAAATGAATGTATGTAGATCTTCCAATATACTCAAATTTTCAAACTGTGTCACAAAATTTTGGAATGCGTACGGAATGCGTACGGCTATCCGGTCTATATTTTATGTTTGATTGTGCTGTGGAGTGCGGAGTGTGAAGTGTGGATTGGTCATGTCAGCAGTATTCCAGGCGACCACAGGTAACGCCTAGGTGTGTGATATGAATTGTTCAGCGTGCGACGTGTGACGTGTGCCGTCCGCCCTTGGTTCCAAATATATTTTTGTCATTCGAAGAGTAGACTTCTACAAAAATCATACGAAAAAGTAATTTACTTTATGTCCACTTATGAATCATGAATCATGACTCGCGGCAAAACGGATTCACGTGTTAGTGCTGATAACTTCGTATTCCGGCAAATCCCAAGATACTACATTGTGCCGTATTTTGTAAATTAACACGTGTATTCATAAATCTTTAGGCGTTGGGCTTATCAAAGTATCTCAGAGAATGCTTTTTCCAAAGCTGATAAATGGTAATGCATAAAAGTCTGCATAATTTTTGCATGTCTTTTGAATTTTGAAAATATGAGAAATGTACTGTGCGTGCTCTCTACTCTCCCTAGAGAGTTTTGAGATTGTGAGTTTGAAGGAGTCGTGACGCTATCTCAAGTTTTTTCTGGAGTTGTCGTTCGTCAGCGATTCGTCCTGGTTTCTGGCAACATCGACTCATGTATCCACCGCGGAGTACTTTTGTTGACATATCATTGTGATAGTTCCAAATTGAACGTCTTTTTGCAGATTTTTCGAAATTAATTTCGTTCGTAACTATGATTGGATTGACTGACTTAGAAAGGATACGGTCCTCGGTTTGTCAACAATCTCCAGAAAAGAAAAAGGAAGTCATGAATGCAGCGAAGGTTAGTGTAGTGAAGACGAACCTGCAAAGGATGCTAAAGCAATCACTTAGTAACAACAATTTTTTTCCAATAGAAGAATAATCTTAGGCAGATTAGTAATGAGCGAGTCTCGAGGTGGACAGATACTCTTTCTGTCAAAAGAAAAGCAAGATTAGAATGGAAGGATCAAAAAGCCAAAGAAGAGGAAGAGAAGAGAAGAGAAATCGATAAAAAGGAAGCTTTACAACAACAGCAGGCACATCAAAATACTATAAAACGAGCAAAAGCGTTGATTTTTGAGCAAAATGATAAAGTGAGAGCAGTGCGAAGTCAGCAAATGTATGTTGAGGTTATTGAGAAAAGGGCAGAACAAATCGCAGAACAACAACAAAAAGAAAAGGAAATGAAATTGGACGACTTGAAGTGGCATCAGCAGGCAATGAATCAGATTCGTTTGAACGAAGAAAGAGAGAGTGAGAAGAACAAAATACGACAAGAAAAATCAATTGAAATAGCGACGGAGTTGAGAACACAATGTCGTCAAGCGATTGAAAGAAAACTAGTGAAGGAGAAGGAAGAGAAAGAGAAAGGTAAAAGACTGAAGCAGATGGCGCTTGATGACATTGTTCAAGAACAAAAACGAGTTTTGGCAAAAATGGAGCAAACCCGAGTGGCAAATTCTGAAATTACGAAAGAAAATAACAATCTTAAGCTCAGGTACGCGGAAAAAAGAAGAAAAGATCAGGAAGAAACCGACAAATGCAATCGTGAGTTTGAAAACATGAATAAACTTGCTTTAGAACGCGCAAAAATCGAAAAACGGCTCTTCGATGAAAAACAGAAAACGAGGCAACGAATAATTGATCAAGCGGCAAAAGTACTTGCGGAGAAATCAGCCAAGGAGGTGGAATTGTTTGTACTGCAGCAGAAGAAACAAAACGAAGTCGCTGAAAAGCAGAATAGGGCGAAAAAAGCACAAAGAGCAAAGCTTTTGCAAGAAGTCAACGAAAGTCGGCAGCAACAAATATCTAAGCTAAAAGAAAAGCAAGAACTTGACAAAAGGGATGACGAAATATTTGTGATGCACTTGCAGAAAATCAATGATCAACTTCTTCGCGAAGAAATTGAGAAGAAAAAGGAAGTCCTCAAGGTCAATAAGCAATTCCAGAAAATTCAAGAGCAACAACGCATAGAAAACCAAAGTCAAAAGGAAAAGGAGAAGGAACGTGATATGGAAGAAGATCGAAGGGTACGTAGTATTGTTTTGAAGGGATTCTTGTTGGCTAAAATCTTAAATTTGTCTTTAGGCTATACATAAACTTAGAGAAGAGGATGCAGTGTTCAGAGACTTTGTCAATGAAGAAGTCGAACGTTATCATATACTAGGAAAGAAGGTGAATATGTTGGAAAAGGTGGCTCGCGTCAACATCAAATAATAGTACAATCCGTAACTAGTTATATAAAATGCAATGAGCTAGTTGATGGCTTCACTTTCAAAATATGGTCAAAACACTCTGGAATCTAGGGTAGACATGAAATTAATAAGACAAATATTTTTGAAATAAACGCTTGGCTTTCATTGTGGACTTACAGCGTAGATACAACCATCACCAGCTAGAAATCCTCCTTGGAATTTCTTTTTTTCGTCCGGTAGAACTCCGATGCACGTAACTCGTCCTTCATTGTCGTCTGATTCATCAAACGGGGGTCTTGTGTCGATCTAATGAAATATTTTCAAACTTAATGTCATCAAAAGTGAGTAATAATAAAGAATCTTACTTACCTTCAAAACTGTGCCTGCATCAGCAGGAACTGCATAAATGAAGCCGTCTAGACCGAGTACTCCGCCTTGCCCTTTACGAGCACATATTCAAAGATCGACAGTTAGAGCAGATTTGCTTTCATTCGGTAGGAGTGAGGCAATGAACTTACATTTATTTTTTCCGTCTGGGGTTAAACCGAAAAGCGCCACTGCATCAGTCTCTGGGTCAATGCGTAAAACTGAGTTGGTATCACATGGGATAGCATAAACAGCACCATCCTGTCCTAATGATCCTCCTAGCCATTTGTACTTCTTTATTTTATCACGAGTTGGCGGTAACTTTATTAAAGAGTAATGCGAGTCTTTTGTTGTGTCAATTTTCAAGGCATAATCTGAATGTGAAGGAAAGCAGAATATGCATCCATTACTACATAAAACTCCACCATGCCATTTCCATTCTCCGCTCCCAAAATCCCCTAATACTTCTACACTATCATCTTTGGGGTCAATACGAAGAATACCAGATGCTGTATAAGGAGCGCCGTAAATGCATGCATCATGACCACGTATTCCACCGTACCATTTATTTTTTCCAGGAAAAGAAGGGCCTATTTCCTCTACATCCGGCCCCTCGGCGTTGCTGTCAACCTTGACCTTGAGGACGCGTTCTTTGTTGCTTGGAACACAGTAAATGTATTTTTCATCGGAACTTAAAGCAGCGCCATGCCACATCCATCTGTCTGTTCTCACTACATTATCAGCACTGCCATTCTCAAGGTAATCGTTTACATTTTTTTCGTTGTTCATTGTTGTTCTTGACGGCAGAGGTAATACACGAGGAGTGCCAACATCGCCTAGATCAGAAGCGTTCAATCGCATTTTTAAAACACCGGCATTATTCCAAGCTGGAATACCAAACAAGTGATCGTCTACAACAATTCCTCGCAACCATTTATATCGACCTGATAATAAATCATCGAGGACGTTTGATAAAGACGAATTCAATGTACATTGTTTTGCATTAACGTTTTAGAGTACATAGTACATACCATGTCTCATTTTCCGTGGCAAACCTATATTTTTAACTACTACTGAAGAATAATTTTCCTTCTGCAAACCTAGAATAGTTATCTGAATAACATTATCTATCATACAAATTTAAAAATAAAAAGTGAGATCCAAGAAAACTTAATTCAACAAAACTTTCTACTTTTCCGAAATTAAATCATCTCTTTCTCTACTTCACTTTCTTACCCGTATTTGATGGAATGCCAAAAATAGACATGGCCGTTCCATCCTTTGAATCAAGAACTGCTCCACCTAACCACTTGTGCTTGCCTGTAAACTTTATCGGTTCTTCTGTACTCAAATCCGCAGAATCTTGTTGCATTTGTAGATGAAAGCAAGTCGACGATACAAAACCAATATCGCGACGATGTTTCGAACATCGGTGGTCGCGTTTACATCTGCTATCTGCATAACGATCTTTCCATAACACCAAATTAAATGCCAGCAACCACTTCGTAATATCAGGGTGCATATTATTGGATCTACTACCTTTATTGTTTTTTTTCCTTTTATTGTAAGGACATAATCAATCTCGTCATCCACTGATCACTGATCACTGATCACCAGGCCTCTGTATTTTTTTTAACTGTATGCTTTTATTTTATTAACTTCTACTCTTGTACCAGGTATAAATTACTGTGTAGTTACAACTCATCCTCTTCATCAGTTACAGGTTCGGAAGAGGAGAAGTAGCAGTTGTTATATGATCGAAACATATAATACGCGTCATCGTTTTCCCTGTTATTGAACCATGAGTTCCCATATTCTGAATGGTATCCTCTGCTATTTCCAGCGCATGCTGCCTGA
>Ga0115008_10000355_pt1 | contig 33514 bp, 38 predicted proteins | sample FraStrMetagenome_FD_87164 | JGI IMG/M metagenome (GOLD analysis project Ga0115008, IMG submission 87164) | Marine eukaryotic phytoplankton communities from Arctic Ocean - Fram Strait ARC3M Metagenome | ecosystem: Environmental > Aquatic > Marine > Oceanic | place: Fram Strait | collected... | reverse complement strand
GCTTACCTCTTAAAAGTATTGCAATTTTAGAAGCTAAACGTCCTAACGTTTGCCCTTCTGCATCTACCAAAACCCATTCTTTATGAACAGTAGCTTTGTTAGCTGATATTGTTTTGTAGCTTATTGTATCCACACCAGTTATTTTTTCTAATTAAACATTCCTCCTTAAAAAAGAGTTTGCAAATCTACAATTATAAATTGTTATTAACAAAATCTATTATGTGTTTTCTTTGCAATTACTTTAAATGGATATTACATGTTGAATCCAGATCATTTATCATTAAACTCTATTCCAATGGAACAAAGTTTAACAAATAATTTACTGTCTTATAATTAGGTTTGTTAATATTTGTATTTAGAATAATATTACACAGCTCTTTAGACCTAAGTTAATCCCAGTTTTATGAAGCCCTTTATAATTACCCTTCTCGGCTTGATGTTAAGCTGTCATCTTTCAGCTCAGCAACCACCTCCTAAAATTTATAACACTTTTAATATAACAAGTGCTACACCCCCGCTTATTGATGGTGCATTAGATGATTCTGTATGGGCATCTGTAGCATGGGGAGCGGATTTCATTGAATTAGCTCCAAACGAAAACACGCCTCCTTCTGTTCAAACTAAATTTAAGATCCTATACGACCAAAAACACATATATATTGCCTTAAAAGCGCTCGACCCTGAGCCCTCATCCATTACCAATCGTCTTTCTAGACGCGATGGGTTTGTAGGGGATCGCATTAACGTTCTTATTGATAGTTACCATGATCTTAGAACAGCGTTCTTATTTACGGTTACTGCTGCTGGTGTGCGAGGGGATGAGATTATTACAGACAATGGATATAATATTGACGATAGCTGGAACCCTATATGGAGCACTAAAGCCCTTATTGATGCAGATGGATGGTCTGCAGAAATGAAAATCCCGTTAAGTCAATTGCGATTTAGTAATGACAAAAAACAGGTTTGGGGGTTAAATATTTCACGGAATTATTTTAAAAACAATGAAATATCTAACTGGAACCGAATCCCTGTAGGTTCAGCCGGCTGGGTTAGTGAAGCGGGGGAATTACATGGCATAAACAACATAAAGCCTCAAAAACAAATTGAAATTCAGCCTTTTACAGTCATTAAGTTAGATCGTTACGAGGCAGAATCAGGAAATCCGTATGCAGACGGCAACGACTTTAGCGTCAACGCCGGCTTAGATGCAAAGATTGGTATTACAAACGACCTGACGCTCGATGTCACCATTAATCCTGACTTTGGTCAAGTTGAAGCGGATCCTGCCGCCATCGCATTGGATGGGTTTGAGGTCTTTAATAGGGAACAACGTCCATTCTTTGTTGAAAATAAAAATATTTTCAATTATCAGTTTTCTGAAAACCGAGACAACTTGTTTTTTTCTCGACGCATAGGCAGAAGCCCACAAGTTCTTGCAGACACTCCAGCTGGTGCGTTTGTGGATCAACCCCAAAATACGACTATTTTAGGCGCTGCAAAATTTAGCGGAAAGACTAAAAATGGCTGGTCTGTTGGCGTTTTAGAAAGTATGACTTCCAAGGAATACACTACAATTAACAGCAATGGAAACACCTCTGAATCTCTTGCCGAGCCCTTCACTAATTATTTTGTAGGCCGTGTTCAAAAAGATTTTAATAATAAAAATACTTTTTTAGGCGGCATGTTCACAGCCACAAACCGCTTCCTTACTCCAGAGGTATCGGAGCTGAGGAAATCCGCCTACTCTGGAGGCATTGACTTAAAACATCAATGGAAAAACAGAGCCTATTATATTGATGCTAACGTGGTCATAAGCCATGTTAATGGAAGTAAAGAGTCTATCCAACTTACTCAAGAAAATATAACACATCTATTTAATAGGGTTGACGCAAGTCATTTAGAGGTCGATCTAAATCGGACCTCACTAACTGGAACAGGGGGTCGCTTTGACTTTGGCAAAGTAGGAGGTCAGCATTGGAATTTTAACGCTGGATTTAAATGGGTGTCTCCCGAGCTTGAGTTAAATGATATTGGCTTTTTAAGAAAAGCAGATGAAATCACTCAATTTGTGAATCTAAAATACAGAACCATAAAGCCCGTGGGCGTCTTGCGAAACTTAAGTATTCAAATGGGGCAATTTTCGAAATTTGATTTTGAAGGTAATTACAATAGACTGCAATATGAGCTGAATACAGACATTCGTTTTGTTAATAATTGGACGCTTGATTTGGGGTTTGCCTATAAGCCCCGGAACTATTTGAATACGGCTTTAAGAGGGGGTCCAAGGTGGCGTATTTCTAAAAACGGATATCAATACCTTTTTATAAATTCAGACAAAAGAAAAAAACTGTATGGAAAGATTGGAGTTGTCAGTACACAATCCAAGGAAAATCAGTTTTCTTATTTAAAGATTGAAACGGAACTAAACTACCAGCCAACAAATGCAATTAATATTTCTATTGCTCCGGAGTACAGTTCACAACCTAGTAAAACCCAATATATAACTCAAGCGTCTTACAATGGCGGAACTCGTTATGTTATGGGAACAATTGACAATCAAACGTTTCAGGCGTCTATTCGTTTAAATTATACTTTAAACCCAAATCTATCGATTCAGTATTATGGGCAGCCATTTGTGTCGCGTGGGGTTTACACAGATCTTAAGTATGTCACCAACGCTACAGCAAATAGTTTAAAAGATCGCTATCAAGACTATAGCAGTGAGCAAGTTAGCCTGAGTCAGGGGGTTTATAGTATTGACGACAACAACGATGGGGCGGTCGATTATAGTTTCGATACCCCTAATTTTTCACAAGTTCAATTTAACTCTAATTTAGTTCTTCGCTGGGAGTATGTCCCCGGATCTGAGTTATTTTTAGTTTGGTCTCAAGGAGTTTCAAGTAGTCTTTCATCTTCGAGTGGGTTGTTTGAAGATTTAGAAACAGGTATTTTGGATCAACGTCCTCAAAATATTTTCTTGCTCAAAGCCACATATCGCTTTGTACTGTAAACTTTATATTGTACCTCAAAAAAGGGTGTTTATTTCTTGAAATTACATTGCCAAAATATATTTTAGAAGTATCTTTGCATCACAAATGTGAAGAAACTTCACCTGTATGCCAAACAACACTTATACATTGATTACACCAACGTCATTCCTTGCTAATTTCAAGGCAGTTACTAAAATGGGGCTATCTCTTAGTGTTGTGTTTTCATCTATTGCAGGGTATTTATTAGCGGCAGAAATCGTTCATTTTCCTACGTTATTTCTTTTAGCTATTGGAGGGTATTTTATGGTAGGTGCTTCCAATGTTTTTAACCAGATTATTGAGCGAGACTTAGATGCTTTAATGACTCGCACTAAAAACAGACCCATTCCAACGGGGCGCATGAGCGTTTCTTTTGCCTTTGTATTGGCAGTAATTTTAACCGTAGCCGGCCTCTCTATTTTATACACTATTAATGAAAGAACCGCCATGTTTGGCGCAATATCGATATGCCTTTACACAAGTGCTTATACACCCTTAAAGACAAAAACGCCATTATCGGTATTTGTTGGAGCGATTCCTGGAGCGATTCCTTTTATGTTGGGATGGGTGGCAGCCACTGGAAAATTCGGTATTGAACCCGGCGTCCTATTTATGCTTCAGTTTTTTTGGCAATTTCCTCATTTTTGGGCCATAGGCTGGTTTCTACATGAGGACTATCAAAAAGCAGGGTTTAATATGTTGCCAACAGGAAAACGAGACAAAGGGACTGCGCTTCAGTCAATTATTTATATTGTTTGGACACTATTGATTTCAATTACACCTGTTTTTGGTTTTACAGGATCTCTAAGCCTTTCTATATTTGCAGCAATTTTAGTTTTTGGCTGTGGACTTCTGTTTTTGTATTACGGCTTCCAACTTTTTAAAAATCAAACAGAGAAAGCAGCACGGCAGCTGATGCTCGCAAGTGTTATTTATATAACCGCGATTCAAATTATATACGTTTTAGACAAATTTATTAGACTATGGATTTAACACAAGGGACTACACAGGAAAAACAAAAACGTGCTAAAAAAATGATGCTATGGTTTGGGATTATTTCTCTAGTCATGTCTTTTGCAGGGCTTACAAGTGCTTTTATAGTGAGTAGCTCACGGGAAGATTGGCTGGCGAACTTTACATTACCAAGCGCATTTACTTACAGCACCTTAATTATTGTGTTAAGTAGTCTTTTGTTGTTTTTAGCAAAGCAGGCTTTTAAAAAAAACCAATCCGCAATTACAACATCACTTTTAATTGGCGCTTTTGTGCTTGGGATTGCATTTATTTATTCCCAGATTCAAGGCTTTAATCAAATAATTGCATCGGGATACAATTTTACGGGACCAACAAGTAATATCACAATGTCCTATATATACGTTATTGCGGTCGTTCATATTCTACATGTTTTAGCGGGAATTACTTGTCTATTTGTAGTCATTATCAATCAATTAAACAAGAAATATTCAAATGAAAACAGACTTGGGTTTGACCTTGCCTCAAATTTTTGGCATTTTGTAGATATTCTATGGGTATACCTCTTTTTCTTTTTATATTTATTTAACTAAATAAAATGCTTATTTTTGCACAACTCAAAAAATAAATGACCCTTATGGACTCTACAGTAGTTAGCACCGGAACAGAAGGAAAAACTTGGGGCGGAGGCAACCAGCCACTAAAATCAAGTTATGGTAAAATGATGATGTGGTTTTTCATCGTTTCCGATGCATTAACCTTTTCAGGCTTTTTAGCAGCCTATGGATTTTCAAGATTTAAGTTTATTGACTATTGGCCTATCGCTGATGAGGTCTTTACGCACGTTCCATTTTTGCATGGACAAGAACTTCCAATGATTTATGTTGCTTTCATGACATTTGTTTTAATTATGTCATCTGTAACTATGGTTTTGGCCGTAGATGCAGGTCACGAAATGAAAAAAAATAAAGTCATTTGGTACATGTTTTTCACCATTATTGGCGGCGCTATTTTTGTGGGTTCACAAGCATGGGAATGGGCTACATTCATTCAAGGGGATTACGGAGCGGTACAAACTAAAGGAGGAAATATCTTACAGTTTGGAGAATATAAAACAATTGATGGCGATCTTGTGTTTAAGCGAGTAGCGGTGGAGGAATTCACAACAGCTTCCCATACAGAGCGCACACAACACGAAAACAAAAACGGACTCTGGTTTGTAAACGAAGGGGCTCTACCGGCATTTTCTGTAAACGATGTATACCACGGATTAGAAGCACACCCTTCTATTTTGGTACGAACACAAACTATTAACGAAGAAGGTGAGAAAACAGTACTTTCTAGAGAAGCTTCTTTGGCTCAAGTTAAAAACAACGGAAAGCGTTATGTTAAAGGTGCTAATCTAGAAGTTAATGAATATGGAGCACCCCTATTCGCGGATTTCTTTTTCTTCATCACCGGATTTCACGGATTTCACGTTTTGTCTGGTGTGATTATTAATATCATTATTTTCTTTAATGTTATTATTGGAACGTATGAGCGTCGAAAAAACTACGAAATGGTAGAAAAAGTTGGTTTATATTGGCACTTTGTAGATTTAGTATGGGTATTTGTATTCACATTCTTTTACCTCGTTTAATTATATAATTTTTTAAAATGGCAGATCACGCACATAAATTAGAAATTTTTAGAGGCTTAATTAAGTTTAAGTCTAACACACAGAAAATCTGGGGAGTTCTTGTATTACTTTCTATTATTACCGCAGTAGAAGTTGTTTTAGGGGTCTACAAACCGGCTTCTTTAATGACTCCATCTATGACGCCTTTTGAAGGTGGCTTTGGAGCCCTTATTGGGAACATAGTCTTTTCAGGTTTTATTTACATGAAAAGTTTGAACTTGTTATTTATTGTGCTTACAATTGTTAAGGCATATTATATTGCTTGGGATTTCATGCACTTACGAGACGAAACAAAAGCACTGCGAAGATTAGTGGTTTGGACTACGATCTTTTTAATATCATACCTTCTCTTTATCTTATTACAAGAAGCCGGTTATATTGAATCTGTTTATACAAATGGATTTGTGAAACGTGACTTTTAAAAAATAGATAAATATTAACATTTAAAGACGGCTTATTTAGGTCGTCTTTTTTATTTTTGTAATATGAATATCACCAACTATAAAAAGCCATTTGTGCTCATAGTCCTGTTTTTTTTACCGGTCTTATTTTTGTTATTTTTATACCCCTCAAAACACAATTATAAGACGCTTGATATTCTCAAAAAAGATCTGCCAGAACTCACTAACTTCGTTGACAAAAACGGAGAAGAATTACGCCTAGAAAATCATCTTACTGTCCTGGGTTTTCTGGGAGAGACTCCCATGGAAGACGCTATTCTAGCCCTCAACCTCAAAGAGCTAGTTTATGATAAATTTAGAGGTTTTAAGCGATTTCAAATTGTTGTTTTAGTGCCTGAATCAGCAAAAGATCAAGTCAAATTATTAGAAAAAGAGTTAAACCAATATGAGTTTTTGGAGTATTGGAAATTTGGCTTTGGAACAGATGAGGACGTCCTTTCGGCTTATCAATCACTTAAAATATCGACTGTTTTAGATTCAAGTTTAAAAACATCAGATGTGTTTATCGTCGATAAGGAAAGAAACCAACGAGGACGCTTGGATGACCGTGAGAAAAATGAAATTAAAATAAACTCACCTGTTTACGGACTCAGCTCTTATGACTGTTTAGAGGTCTCCGTCTTAAAAAACAAAATGAGTGAAGATGTGCGTATTCTTTTTACGGAATACCGCCAAAAGCGAAAAGGAAATTTTAATTCTACAAGTCGTAGAGCAGACGATCTAAAAGGAGATGAAAAAAACTAGTTACTCATACGTAGGTGTTTCGTTTATCATTTTAATCTTTGGAATTATAGTGGTTCCAAGAATAGTGGATCGTATTCAAAACAACGACGTTACACGTTCTGAGAGTCGAAGTAAAGATGTTCAGATGACCCTTAAGGACCAAACAGCACTTTCATATCTTGTCATAAATGGTGCGCCAAAAAAAGTGATGCCCTTTCGTTTTATGAACCAAAATGGGGAGATGGTCACTAATGAAGACTATATTGGTAAAGTTTATCTTGTTGAGTTCTTTTTCTCTACGTGTCCAACGATTTGCCCCAAGATGACTAAGAATCTGGTAGATATTCAAAATACGTTCCCAAAACGAAACGACTTTGGAATTGCTTCATTTACCATCAACCCAGATTATGACACACAAGAAGTATTGAAAGAATATGCTATAAACGCCGGAGTTACCAATGTAAATTGGAATTTTATGACTGGAGATAAAGAGGCTATTTACAACCTTGCAAACGCAGGTTTTAACCTGTATGCCGCGAAGGTTGAAGGGGCTGCAGGTGGCTTTGAGCATTCTGGGAATTTTGCACTTATTGATAAAGAAGGATACATTCGCTCTAGATCAGATGCTTTTGGAAATCCAAAAATATATTACAAAGGAATTATTAGCCAGACAGAGCAGTTTGATGAAGATGGGGAGTCTGAAGATATTACAGCATTAAAAGAAGATATTTTAAAATTACTAGGAGATGAAAAATAAAACCAAAACTACAAAAAGAAAGTACCAACTTTGGGTCAATGTGGTGTCAGTGGCTATTCCTATAGTCGTCGCACTTTTATTTAAAGTCCGTCTTCCAAATGTGGAGCCCTTGTCGTTTTTACCACCGATATACGCCTCTATTAACGGCCTAACAGCTCTATTGTTAGTTTCTGCACTGATCGCCATTAAAAACAATAAAAGACGACTGCATGAAGGTTTAATGAAAACAGCAATCGCTTGTTCTTTACTTTTCTTAGTGATGTATGTGGCCTACCATATGACGAGCGACCCTTCTAGTTATGAAGGTCCAGTTGCCACCCTTTATTTTTCTATTCTAATTAGCCATATACTACTTTCTATTATCGTAATTCCGTTGGTTTTAATAAGTTATGTTAGAGCTTTCCTCGGAGAATATGAGTCACATAAAAAGATTGTAAAGTTCGCCTATCCAATTTGGCTATATGTTGCTGTAACTGGAGTAATTGTTTATATTATGATTTCACCTTATTACGTCTAAATTTTGAAAAAAACTGTACTGCTACTTCTCTTTATAATCTCGTTTTTAAACGTAGAGGGTCAGTGTGCAATGTGCAGAGCAGTTTTGGAAAGTGAAGTCGGACAAGCGACTGCAAAGGGAGTTAATAATGGAATTGTTTACTTGATGGTAATTCCTTATTTATTGATAGGTGGATTATCTCTTTATTTGTACCGCTATTTGAGAGAAAATAACAAACAAAATTAGAAGTTTACTAATTCACTAATAGGCGTTTCTAGAACCCTTGATATTTTTGAAAGCGTTAATAAAGTTATATTTCGTTTTCCATTTTCAATATTAGAATAACTACCACTATCCATTTCACACCGTTCTGCAATTATTTTTTGTCGTAATTGTTTTTGCTGGCGTATCATTCTTAGGTTTTGCCCAAATGACTTCAAAATCTCATTATCTTTCTTAAACGTCTCCACAGCTTTTTATATTTTAAATAATTATATCTTTCATAAAATTAAATCATTTATATCAAACAACAGCCACTTATGTAAAAAAAAACAGCTTTATTACGATATAGTATATTATATTGGGGTATATTTTTTACTCTTTTAAAAATTAAACTCTGTTTAGCAATCCTTCAATTTTATTTAGCAATTAATTTACTGCCAATCCCTTGTTATTTTTAACATTATTTTAAATTTCATTAATGTAACAAACTATAGTTTTAATCGTCTTACTAATAAATTTACATAAGTTTATGTTAGAAATCAATCAGCTTCATAAATCCTACGCCATAGGCGATTCGAGCTTACACGTTCTTAAGGGGATTGACCTCTCTGTAGCGAATGGTGAGATGGTTGCTATTATGGGGTCTTCTGGCTCTGGAAAATCAACACTTTTAAATATCATAGGGATGCTGGACGAGGCCGATAGCGGGGACTATGTATTAGACAGTGTGCCTATAAAGAACCTCACAGAAAAGAAAGCTGCCATCTACCGAAACAAATTTTTAGGGTTTATATTTCAATCTTTTAACCTAATTAATTATAAGAATGCGCTGGAAAACGTAGCACTCCCTTTATATTATCAAGGTTTAAAAAGGAAAGAGCGTCAAGAAAAAGCGCGTTTTCATCTTCAAAAAGTTGGACTTTTAGATTGGCAAACTCATTTACCAAGTGAATTATCTGGTGGGCAAAAACAACGCGTTGCCATTGCACGAGCCCTAGCCTCTAATCCTAAATTATTATTAGCAGATGAGCCAACAGGTGCCTTAGACACTACTACTTCTAGCGATATAATGGCCTTTTTACAGCAACTCAATGACGAGGGGAAAACCATTTTGATAGTGACCCATGAAGAAGATATTGCGGCAATGTGTAAACGAATAATCCGTTTAAGAGATGGCGTTATTATGGAAGATAAAAAAGTAACTCAAGTTAGAGCTGAATCACATGTTTGATATCGATCTTTGGCGCGAAATTTTTCAAAGTATCAATAAAAACCGAACCCGAAGTTTGTTGTCGGGTTTTACGGTGACTTTTGCTATCCTACTATTTACGATTCTGTTTGGTCTTGCAAATGGACTTAACAATACTTTTAGTGAAACTTTTGTGGATGAAGCTTCAAATGCCATATTTATAAGAACAGGAAAGACTTCCAAGGCTCATAAAGGATTACAGGCAGGTCGACAGATTCAACTCAAAAACCAAGATTTTGCTTATATAAAACAAGACTTTGACACTGAGACCGAATATATTGCCTCAAAGGTGTTTAAAAATATAACGGCTAGTTATAAAAACAATAAAAATAATTATTCTTTAATAGCCGTGAACCCAGACAATCAGTATGTCGAAAAATCAAAAGTTTACTCAGGTCGCTATGTGAATCAGCTAGATATCGACAATCAAACAAAGGTGATCGTTATTGGCAAGTTGGTTGAAGAAGAAATGTTTTCAAGAACCTCTGCTTTGGGGAAAAACATTAATTTGAGTGGGATTTCTTATAAAGTAGTAGGGGTATTTTCCGATGACGGTGGTGATGATGAAGAACGAATTATTTATATGCCTTTGAGCACGGCTCAACAAATTTATGGTAATAATGATTATGTGGATCAAATTAATCTTACTTATAACCCTGATTTTGACTATAACCAAGCAATTGATTTTGGACTGGATTTAGAAAAAAAATTAAAAAACCGTTTTAACATAGCCCCAAATGACCAACGTGCTGTTCGGGTTTATAACAGGGCGATGCAAAATAAAGGGATTAATCAAATGACCTCCGTTTTAGGAGTCCTGATATTGGTCATTGGAATGGGAACTCTTATTGCGGGGGTTGTTGGAATCAGTAACATCATGATTTTTATCGTCAAAGAACGAACTAAAGAAATTGGAATTAGAAAAGCACTTGGCGCTTCCCCTAAATCGATTGTTTCTATCATTTTGATAGAGTCTATTTTAATAACCACTCTTGCGGGATATCTTGGCCTTTTGGCCGGAGTAGGGGTTTTAGAGTGGGCTAGCCCAGTTCTTAAAACCTATTTTATTACGGACCCTTCTGTAAGTAAAAGCCTTGTTATTTCGGCCACTCTTACACTAATTGGAGCAGGAACACTTGCAGGGTATTTACCCGCTCAAAAAGCATCTAAAATTAAACCAATAGTAGCACTAAGAGACGACTAAATGATTAAATTTTTATTTGACAGAGATACATGGCAAGAGGTCTATGACAGCATGAGCAAAAATAAATTGCGCACGGGAATTACTATGGTTGGTGTTTGGTGGGGAATTTTATTGCTCATTGCACTTTTGGGCGCTGCAAGAGGCATGGAAAATTCTTTCAATCGAATCTTTGGAGATTTTGCAACAAACAGTGTTTTTATTATTCCAAGCGTGACGAGCATGCCTTTTAAGGGATTTCAGGAAGGCAAGCGTGTACAGCTAACACTTTCGGATGTTAAAAAAATTGAAGAGAACATTCAAGGAGTTGAGTTTGTGGTGCCAAAAAATCAAAATGGTGCCCTAGTTATAAATGGAGTTTTTTCAGGTAATTTTAGTGTTTCAGGAGACTTTCCAGTCTCAAATGAAGTTCAAAAGAAACGTTTAACTAAAGGACGTTTTATCAATCAAAATGATATTGACCTTAAGCGAAAAGTAGCTGTATTAGCGCAAGATATTTATAAACAATTATTTGAAAAGGATGAAGATCCCATAGGAAAATACGTTCAAATTAATAACAGTAACTTTAAAGTTGTTGGTGTTTACGAACCTGGTAATATTGATTTTTCAGGCGATGTTATTCATATTCCATTTACTAGCTTTCAGCAAATTTATAATACGGGCGATAAAATTGGTTTCGTTATGATTACAGGAAAGCCAGAATTTGATATATCACAAATAGAACAGGACGCTAAGTTGTTGCTTAAAAATTTAAATAAAATACATCCCAATGACAAACAAGCTTTTAGAAGTTTCAACTTGGGAAAGGAATTTGCTAAAATTACTGGGTTTCTAAAAGGAATGCAGTTTCTTACATGGTTTGTAGGAATCGCCACACTAATTGCAGGGGTGTTTGCAATTGGAAACATATTGTTAATTACAGTCAAAGAGCGCACCAAAGAAATTGGAGTAAGGCGAGCTTTGGGCGCGACCCCTTTTGAAATTAAACGTCAAATTGTGGTTGAAGCGGTGTTTTTAACTCTAATAGCCGGCCTATTGGGTATTATTTCAGGGGGTTGGATTTTAATAGTAATAGATCATTTTTGGGGACAAGGAGCAGATGCGACATTAGTCAATGCCTCGGTCTCAATAGCGGTTGTATTTATTTCCTTAATAATATTAGTTGTTTTAGGAACCTTAATAGGCCTTATACCTGCCTCTAAAGCCACAAGTGTCAAACCAATCGAAGCATTAAGAGAAGAATAATAAATCAAATCAAATGAATAAAACTGTAAAAATTATTTTAGGAATTGCCGTATTACTTGCATTACTATATGTGTTAAAATACTTTAAAGATTCAAACGCCAAAGAGGTCATCGACTATAAAACGGAATCCCCATTTTATAGCACATTAGACACTAAAATAGTGGCGACGGGAAAGCTAAACCCAGAAGAAGAAATTGAATTAAAACCACAAATCTCAGGAATAATAGATGCCATTTTTGTAGAAGAAGGCGACCTAGTTAGAAAAGGGGACTTAATTGCTAGAATTAGAGTGGTCCCTAACGAACAAGCGCTGGTAAGTGCTAAAAGCCGTATTAATTCTTTAAAACTTTCTTTTAATAACTCTCAAACAGTTTTTAATAGAAATAAGACACTTTTTGATAAAGGAGTGATTTCCAAACAAGATTTTGAGAATAGCGAGTTAAGTTTAAACCAATCCAAAGAAAACTACGAACAAGCCCAAGATGATTATCAAATCATCAAACAGGGCTCGCTGTCTGGTGGAAGCTCAGCCAACACAACAATTGTTGCTCAAATATCAGGAATCATCCTTGAAATCCCTGTGCGGGAAGGGGATCAGGTTATTCAAAGTAATAACTTTAATGCAGGAACCACGATTGCTACCGTTGCAGATATGAGTCAAATGATATTTGAAGGAAAGGTAGATGAGTCTGAAGTTGGAAAATTAGAAGAAGGCAAAGACATCGTAGTCATTCTTGGTGCGATTAATGAAAAAGAATTCCCAGCCGTCCTCACGTTTGTGGCCCCAAAAGGGATCGAGCAAAACGGAGCGGTTCAGTTTACCATAAAAGCAGATGTAGATATTGATTCTAGTACAAGAATTCGCGCCGGTTACAGTGCCAATGCTGAAATTGAACTTGAAAGTAAAGACAGCGTTCTGGTTATTAAGGAAGCTCTTTTGCAATTCAATCGAATTACAGAAAAACCTTATGTAGAACTTCTAAAAGAAAATGGTCGCTTTCAAACCAAAAATGTAGAGATCGGAATTTCTGATGGTATTAATGTGGAAATTATAGATGGTATAGAAGAAGGCGATAAAATCAAGGTTTGGAACAAAGCATCTGAAGAAAATAATGAAGATGAAGAAGACGATGAATAATAAAACCCCCAAAACTATGAAACATATATGTACAGTTCTTTTTCTTATAGGAACGTTAAGCAGTTTTGCACAAAAAAAATGGACTTTAAAGGAATGTGTTGATCATGTTATAGAAAACAATATTTCTGTAAAGCAAGTTGAAAATAACCTCCTTATAAATGATCAAGACATTATCGCTGCCAAAGGGCAATTTTTGCCCGGTGCAGCACTAAACCTTTCTCAAAACTTAAACCTTGGTAATGTGGAGCTTTTCGAAGGTAATTTTATTGACCGAACGTTCCATTCTTCTAACGTCGGACTCAACTTATCACAAACCGTTTTTAATGGTTTTAGAAACACCAATATTTACAAGCAGTCCCTTATTAACAGAGAAGCGAGTGTGTTAGAACTGAGTCGCATAAAAGATGATGTGTCTTTAAACGTAGTGAATGCATTTTTAAATGTGTTGTTCAACAAAGAGAATTTGCAGACAGCCAAAATACAGGTTGAATTTTCTAGAAATCAAATTAAACAAGTCAGCGCCCTAGTCGAAGCAGGGGTCCAACCTCAAGCAAATATATATGATGCTGAGGCCACTTTTAGTAGTGATGAGCAGCGTTTTACAGTCGCTCAAAACAACTATGATTTAGCATTATTAACCCTGTCTCAGCTTTTACAAGTTCCCTACAAGGGGTTTCAGGTTGAATCTCTTTTAATCCCAACCCCCTCCGAAAAATTAATTTATAATGACGTAGAAACGGTCCTTAATTTTGCATTATCAAATAGATCAGAAATTAAAATAGCTGAAAAAAACCAGCAAGTTACCGCGCTATCTACGGAGCTATCTAAAAGTGGATACTACCCATCGGTAAGTTTGGGGTATGGGTTTAATACCGGAGCTAACTTTTCTAATTTGTCTACTAGTAATTCTTTTTTCCAACAAATAAATGATAATAAAGGCCATGGATTTAACCTAAATATATCTATACCCTTATTTTCAAGGTTCCAAAATAAGACAGCTGTTGCGAAGTCCAAAATTCAAGAAGATAACGCAAAACTTAACTTAGATAAAACAAGGTTAGACCTTGAAAGCAATATTCAGCGAGCCTATACAGATGCACAAGCTGCTCTGAAAACATTTATCGCTTCTAATAAATCTTTAAAAGCACGTGAATTGTCATTTAATAACGCAAGAGAGCGATATGATATAGGTGCTTTAAATGCTTTTGAACTAGACCAGAACAGGGTACAATTGGTCAATGCGGAGGCTAATTTAATAAATGCTAAATTTGACTTTGTTTTTAAGACCAAAGTTTTAGACTTTTATATGGGAAATAAAATCGTTGAATAAGTTGATTTATATATTAAATATTGAAACCTCCACCACAAATTGCTCTGTATCACTTTCAGAAAACGGGCATTTGATTGGTTTAAAAGAAGATAACAGTCTTCAATATTCCCATGCGGAGCGTTTACATGTTTATATCGATGAAGTTCTAAAAACAGCAAAGGTGTCCAAAGACCAACTTGAGGCCATTGCGATTAGCAAAGGCCCTGGCTCTTATACGGGCTTGCGAATCGGTGTTTCAGCCGCTAAAGGCTTGTGTTATGCCCTAAGCCTTCCTTTAATCTCTGTGCCAACCTTAGAAGCCCTTGCGCATCAGGTTGAGAACCCAAAAGGAACCATCGTTGCGATGCTTGACGCCAGACGCCTAGAAGTATATTCAGCTATTTATGATGCTTCTTATAACGAAACAAGGCAAACCGAAGCTGAAGTCATTACCTTAGATTCGTATAAAGAACTACTTGATTTGTCCCCAGTTTATTTTATTGGAAATGGAGTCGCAAAAACACAACAACTAGTCAGTCATCCAAATGCAATTTTTATTGAAAACAAATTGCCTTCTGCAGCCCAAATGTGCACATTAACACATGCGAAGTTTAATGATAATGATTTTGAAGACGTTGCTTATTTTGAACCCTATTACTTAAAAGATTTTATAGCAATTCCTTCTAAAAAACAATTTTAACCCCCTCTTTTTATAGGTGCACTCAATAAAAGACTCGATTAACAATTTTATTCTCTATTAATTTTGTTTAAAATCGTTGTAACTTTGAATTATGAAGCTATACATTGTGCCCACACCCATAGGAAACTTAGAAGACATTACTTTACGAGCAATTAAGGTCCTGAAATCTGTAGATTTAATTCTTGCAGAAGACACGAGAACTTCTGGAAAACTTCTTAAGCATTATGAAATTGGAACTCAAATGCATTCCCACCACATGCATAATGAGCACAAAACGGTGCAGGGTGTTATTCAAAAATTAAAGTCAGGGCTTACCATTGCTTTAATCAGTGATGCAGGGACTCCTGCTATTTCTGACCCTGGGTTTTTACTCACAAGAGCGTGTGTTGAAAATGAAATTGATGTCGAGTGCTTACCTGGAGCTACGGCCTTTGTGCCTGCATTAGTCAACTCGGGGTTACCAAATGATAAATTTGTTTTTGAGGGGTTTTTACCTGTAAAAAAGGGGCGTCAATCACGCTTCCTGCTTTTGGCCGAAGAACCCCGAACGATTATTTTGTACGAAAGTCCTCACAAACTCATCAAAACGCTTTCCCATATTTGTGAATACTTTGGCGAAGAACGTCAAATTTCTGTTTCTAGAGAGCTATCCAAGCTCTTTGAAGAAACAAAACGTGGCACTGCAAAAAGTGTTCTTGAATACTACACCAATCACCCTCCAAAAGGAGAAATTGTGATTGTAGTGGCAGGGAAATCAAAGTAATATTAGAGATGTTTTCCTTTGTTCCACCCGTGTTTTCCTAAATAGTGTTCACCGCTCTCCACAGCTCCATTTTCAATAGAAGTTCCCATTGAGTCATTCCACCGATTGAGATAGCCAAAAAGAGAAATTACCCCTAACATTTCAACAATTTCGCCTTCATTCCAGTGGTTGTATAAACGCTGTTTTAAAGCATCATCAACCGCATTAGGTAGTTGAGAAGCTGCCAAACTGAAATCTAAGGCCACCCGTTCTGCTTCACTAAAAGCAGCATGGGTACTGTACTCCCAAATATGATCCAGCTGCTCTTGCTCAGCCCCATAGCGTTCTGCGGCTCGAATGGCATGTGCCTGACAATACCGACACCCTGTTGCATTACTGCTCACCCAAGCAATCATCCGCTTGAGTGCAGAAGTCACACGACCTTCATTTTTCATGACGGCCTTGTTGAGGTTAATAAACGCCTTACTTATGGCGGGTCGGTGTTGCATCGTAAGAACCGAATTGGGGCAAAAGCCTAACGTTTCATTAAAAAACTCAGCCAGTGCCTTGGTTTCTAAATCATGGGTTGTTGATAATGGTGTAACTAATGGCATTATTTAGTATTTTTGAAGTAACTATTAACAAGTAACAAAAATTAATTCACAATGTCTCACAAAACAACAACCCATTGGAAAGGTGGTATGCTTTTTGAATCTGATAACCCTAGTGGAAAATCAGTATTAATGGATACCGTAGTTGAAGGCCAATCCGAACGTTTTGGACTGTCTCCAAAAGCAATGATGCTTTCTTCACTTGCAGGATGCTCGGGAGTTGATATTGTAGAAATTTTAGAAAAAATGAAGGTTACGCATTATAAATTATCGATAGATGTTGAAGCTCAATTGACGGATGAGCACCCTAGATATTATGATAAAGTACACGTCGACTACCGTTTTTATGGTCAAGAACTCAACCCTAACAAAATTAACAAAGCCGTGACCCTTTCTGTAGAGAAGTACTGCGGTGTGATGGAAATGTTTAGACAATTCTCAACCGTAACTACCAAAACTCATATTCACAACTCTTAACCATGCGCTGGACCCTAAAGCCAAAACCGAGCACACAAAAAATAGCTGATTTAGCAGCTGAATTAGGGGTGGATTTAGCGATTTCAGAATTGCTATTACAAAGAGGGATAGACACGTTTCAAGCCGCTAAAACATTTTTCAGACCTAGCTGGTCTGATCTGCATGACCCCTTTTTAATGAAGGATATGGACGTTGCAGTTACAAGAGTACAATCTGCTTTAAAAGATAACGAACAGATTTTGGTGTATGGAGATTATGATGTGGATGGCACCTCTTCAGTGGCGTTAATGGCGTCTTATCTCGACACTAAAAGCTCTCAGATATCCACCTATATTCCAGATCGATATGATGAAGGGTATGGGGTGTCATACAAAGGAATTGATTATGCATCTGACAATAACTTTTCTTTAATTATTGCCCTTGATTGTGGCGTTAAGGCGATTGATAAAGTAGCGTATGCAAAATCAAAAGGGATTGATTTTATCATATGTGACCACCACCGCCCAGCAAAAGAGTTGCCACCAGCGGTTGCCATCCTAGACCCCAAACGAGCTGATTGTGAATATCCATTTAAAGAACTTTGTGGTTGTGGCGTTGGCTTTAAACTCATCCAGGCCTTGGCCTCTGAAGACGGTCAGCCGCCAGAGTCCTTAGTGGCTTATTTAGACTTAGTCGCGACGGCCATAGGGGCTGATATAGTGCCTATCGTTGGCGAAAATAGAGCATTGGCTTATTTTGGATTACAAGTGATTAACTCCAATCCGCGCCCCGGGTTTAAGGCGTTGATTAATCAAATGAAAAAAGAGGTTTTGACGATAACAGACGTTGTTTTTAATATTGCCCCCCGAATCAACGCGGCCGGACGTATGAAGCATGGGAATTATGCGGTTGCATTGATGAAAGAAACCGACTTTGAAAACGCAGAAATTGCGGCAAGTGAGATCGAAGATTTTAATACCAACCGCCGCGAAGCTGATAAACGTATTACCCAGGAAGCCTTACAACAAATTGAAACGACCAACGAAACCGAAAATGCGACCACAGTTGTGTATCAAGAAGATTGGCACAAAGGCGTGATTGGGATCGTGGCTTCAAGACTGATAGAAACCTATTACCGCCCAACTTTAGTATTTACAAAAAGTGGCAACTATTTAGCGGCTTCTGCTCGTTCAGTCAGTGGATTTGATGTGTATAACGCTTTAGAAAACTGCAGTCATTTACTAGAGCAATTTGGAGGCCATATGTACGCTGCAGGTCTCACCATAAAAGAAGAAAATTACCTCGCTTTTAAATCGGCTTTTGAAGCGGAGGTTTTGAAGACACTTCCGGCACACCTTAAAGCGCCAGAAATTAAAATAGATTCGGAAATTAACTTTGAATCCATCACGCCTAAGTTTTTTAGAATATTAAAACAATTTGCCCCTTTTGGTCCCCAAAACCTATCGCCTGTTTTTATGACTTCTGAAGTTTATGATACAGGTTACGGAAAATGTGTAGGGGAAGACCAAACGCACTTAAGAGTAACACTGACCCAAAAAAGAGCTCCCAAAATTGTGGGAATCGGTTTTGGTTTGGGCGCCCATTTGCCTATTATTTCATCCAAGGCGCCATTTAAAATAGTTTATTCTATTGATGAAAATGAATGGAATGGACGGGTAAGCTTACAGCTAAAATTGAAAGATCTCAAATTATAATATGGCAAAAAGAGACCCCTATGCGGCCCTTAGATTTAAAGAATTTAATATTTTTTTAGTACTGCGCTTTATTTTGGTGTTTGGCTGGTCTATGCAATTTATTATTATAGAGTGGCAAGTGTATTCATTGACTAAAGACCCCTTGTCTCTGGGAATTATTGGTCTTATGGAGATTATACCCGCATTTAGTATGGCTTTATTTGCCGGTCATATCGTTGATCAGAATGAAAAACGAAACCTACTCCTAAAATGTATCGGTCTTTTTTCGTTAATCAGTTTTGGGCTCTTTTTTCTAACAAGCCCTTCTGTAGAAAAAGCGTGGAGCGCTACAACGACTTTGTATGCCATTTATGGTTTTGTGTTTATGGGTGGGCTTTTACGCGCCTTCTTTGGTCCCACTATTTTTTCACTAGTCGCTTTGATTGTTCCAAAAAAAGCGTATCCAAATGCGGCAACTTGGAACAGCTCAACGTGGCAAATGGCGTCTGTTTTAGGACCAGCCTTTGCAGGCTTTACAATAAACTGGCTTGGCGTTCATTGGTCGCTTTGTATTGTGTTTGGACTGGTTGTTGTCTCTTTTATTCTGTTATTTGGGATTTCTAAAAAACCAATTTTAAATCCAAAAATAGGAGAGCCTGTTATGCAGAGCCTTAAAGAAGGAGTGCGGTTTGTGTTTAAAACTAAGGCTATTTTAGGCGCCTTAAGCCTAGATATGGTTGCCGTTCTCTTTGGGGGTGCTGTTGCCTTGCTCCCTATTTTTGCGCAGGATATTTTGGAAGTTGGCCCTGAGGGGTTTGGCCTTTTACGAGCGGCGCCAGCAGTAGGTGCTTTTATGACCATGCTCATCACCGCTTATATCCCTATCAGTAAAAATGCAGGGTTAAAGTTGTTAGTGGCTATTTTTGGATTCGGGCTGTCTATTATTGTATTTGGCCTTTCTTCTATTTTCTGGATTTCGGTTGTCGCCTTATTTTTTAGTGGGGTCACAGATGGTGTATCTATGGTCATAAGACAAACTATTTTACAGCTTAAAACACCAGACCATATGCGGGGACGCGTTTCTTCAGTGAACTCTATGTTTGTAGGGTCTTCAAACGAATTGGGGGCTTTTGAAAGTGGTGTCACAGCGAAGCTTATGGGCACGGTGACCGCTGTTGTATTTGGAGGTACCATGACCTTAATTACCGTATTAACGACAGGAATTGTGTCGCCAACCTTTAGAAAACTAGACCTTCAAAAAGATTTAGAAGCACACGAAAAGTAAAATCAAATTATAGAATTTTATCCTTGCTCTTATACAGACGTTTAATAGATTATAAGAATTTTTCTTTTCTGCGGACCTAGATCAGGGTCAGTTAAACTTTTAAAATGCAATTTATTTTACATATATTGTATCTTATTAATTAACCTAAATAACAATTAAGAATGAAACGATTACTATTAACTTTAGCACTAACAACTGGCTTTTTCTCTACTGCACAGATTATCTCTTCAGGAGAATGGCTTGGGAACAATGACTTGAAAGGAAATCCATATACATTGGCTTCGGATGCGCACATGGAATTAACAAAACAAAGTATCGCTGCCTATAATGAGGGAGATGTGGAAAAAGAACTCTCTTTTTATTCAGAAGAAATGGTTGAAAAAACAAAAGAGTTTTCTATCAATTGGCACCGTCAACTTAAAAAAGTAACCAATGAGCCCTGGGCCATGATTCCAGTTCAAATCAAAGGCTCAGACAACGTACACATGCTTGTTTGGTCCACCGAGTCTAGAGAATGGAATAACGGAAGCACTCAGAAATTAAATCTAATGGAAGTTTTTATGTTTGATAAAGACAAAAAAATTAATGGCTTTGCTCAGTGGCATAATGACGATTCCAAAAATGAGTTTGGTCTTTCAGCAGGGGGAAAGTTTTACGGAAAAAAAGACAATGAACACACTGGTAAAAAGTTGGTATTTTCTAATCGGGGTGAAGTAGAGGCTATTGAATCTCTTATTGAGAATTACAATAAGATGGATGGTAGCGCCTGTCAAGAATTCTTTGCTGAGGATGCTGTTTTCGATACTTACGACGGTCAGCGTGTAGAATTGACCGATGGCTTTTTTGAGTCTTATTTTGAAAATTTTGAATCTATGGAATGGAAAGCTTACGGGATTGTTCCTCTCAAAATTCAAAACACTGACCCTGCTTCAGGAGTTTTAGTAACTGCTACAGAAAAACGGGTATCAAAAGATGGCACGGTTTGGGAGAAAGAGCTGGTTGAGCAATTCTATTTTAATTTGGACGGAAAAATTCAGTATGTCGAGCAATGGGTTCGCAATAAGAATAAATAATTTTTCTACTATTAAAAAAAGCGCTCCATAGAGCGCTTTTTTTAATTAATAAAGTTCTAGTTAGTTGTTTTCAGTGACCCAAGACCCTGAAACACACTATTATCTCTAAAATTATAACAGGACACGTCAAGACGTAGCGTTATAAACGCTTTCTAAAATCTAAACTATATGAGTATTTAAGCCCAATAATTGACTTTGAAGTGTTTTCTTCAATAGTTTTAATGTCTTCTTGAATCCTATAAAAAAGCGCAAACTTTCCAATACTTCTAAACTTTCTAGACACCATTAATGTAAATCGATTTCGATCCACTTTATTAGCGTCCGATCCTTCTGAAACTGTACTAAATAGCTCCCCTTTTAATTTAAAAACGACTCCAATAGGGATTAACTTATAGCCAACGCCCACCATAAAACGAAGCTGTTCTTTTGCGATGTCTCCTTCATCCTCAGAAAAGCCTAACTCATTTTTGTTTTGGTATCTCAGTCGGTACGATATGTTTAGCTGTTTTATTGCGTGTTGGTAGTGAGCATCTAGCTGATACCTGAAGTGCGATTCAATACCTTGTTTTTTTCCTATATTATCATTTTTTTTAATAAACCGAACGCCACCTCCCAATTCAAAATCTTTAAAGACCTCATAGGATGTTTCAAGTTGGGTAAAATAGGTACTGAGTATTGAGACGTCATTTTTATATCGAAGATGTTCGGCAACTGAAAAAGATAGTTTTTCGGTTGCTTTAATGTCTATTTGCACAGCACTCCAGCCTTCTAAGTCATTTGATTCTTGTGCACTTAATTGCGCTGTTGAAATTAAAATAAGGATCGCGACAGTGAATGGCTTTGTTTTGTGAGTGAATAAATTCATAGTAATAAATTAATATTTATAGTGAACGGTTATTTTAGCAACATCCCTTAGAAAGTTGACATTTCCGATTTCAAAACGAATAATGGTAACCCCAAGTCTTTTTTCTAGGTCTTCTTTGAGTTTATCGTGGTTTTCAGGTCGAATATTTTCTATCGTTTCATAAAGGACTTCTTTAGAAAACACTTCTGTTCTCGCCCAGTAACGCTCAAGTATATACAAGGCCATGACTATGATTGAATTTGCAGCAATAATTTCTGCATAACTCATTTTTTTGTTTGAAAGTCCGTTCATTACAGCAATTCCGATCACCACAAACAAATACGTCATTTCTCTAACCTCTAGAGGCATTGTTCGGTATCGTAAAATTCCAAATATTGCAAAGAGACCAAGTGCCATTCCGAGGTCGAGTTCATACTTTTTCAAAGTAAAGCACAGAAAGAAAACAACAATCCCTATGAGATAAAACGTAAAAAGGTACTCTTTTTTTTGACTTCTTTTGTAGTAAATAAATTTCACTACAGCTGTTAGGAAAATTAAATTTAATATAAATCGAATTATCATTTTATAAAAATCGTCATCGAATAAAGGAATGCCTAGTAGCTCCATGTTAGTTGGTTAGTTTATTAATGTTTAAATTTAGTTCTTTAAATCGGTTTGCTTTAATGTCTTTAAATATATTGGCAACGCCTATACAGTACTTACTAAAACTACTTGTCCGTATTTTATTTGCTTTTAAGGCCTTATATATGGGGGTTTGCACATTTTGTTTTTCTTGTTTGACTTCAATAACCACTATGTTTTGTAATTTTTTTGTCGTGTCATTTGTTTTGTAGTTCAAACAGCTATCTATCGTAACTCGTTCTGAACGTTGTGTATTTACTAGTGTGAAGCGTTGAAAATAGTTATACAAAACAGGTTCTAATAACAAGTCTTTTTTAGTGGTTTTTTTAATAAATTCTTTTGATTTTGCAGACAAGGTTGTTTCAAAATTAGCAATTGTGCAACGCGTTTTATTGGTCATTCCCGAATTTTGTTTCTCCTTAATTTCTAAAAAGCAAAGATCGGAATCTATGTATTTGCGCATTCTTATTTTTTGCCGTTTGGCCTTCCCGTTATGATGCTCCATGTAAGACTTTAAATCTTCTGTGTCAAAATAAAGGGTCGCGTAGTTCATCAAACGATTTTCATCAATTTCTAAAATTCGATAGTCGTCAAGTAGATTAGGCAAAACTTCTAGCAACTTAGTTTCTGTTGTCAGAAACTTGGTATCGATTCGTTTTAGTAACGAGACCGAATTCATTTCTTTCAAGGCTATTGGATCAAATTGTAATAAGCTAGATGCGTCCATTGGAGAATTTGGAACAATTTACAAATTTTACCAATACTCCGAACATAAGTCTTTGGATTACTTTATGTACTTCTACATAATAGGAGTTCAACTCAACAGTTTAATTCTGCCTAATAATTGAGAGTTCGTTTATTAAGCTTGTCTTTGCAGCGCTGTCAGGGGCACTTAGGGGCAATTGATTGGCGTTTAATAAATTTGGAGATTCGAGAGGATTCTCGACTAAATTAAACAACGCTTCATTTCCGTTGTTAAAATAAATATATTTGTGAGTTGAGTTTCTAATCGTGTAATCTGAACCTAGAGACTGCACATTGTATTTTTCTGTATACACAAATTCTCTACTTTCAAAATCACTGTTCGTTAACGCCTCCAAAAAACTATGGCTATCTCGACTATTAGAACTACCAGCTTCAGATATGTTAGCAATGGTTGTAAATATATCGGTCGTGTTAATCAACGTCTGATCAGTTTCGTTACTTCGGCTCACATTCTTCCCAGAAATAACCATAGGCACATTGACGCCTCCTTGGTAAATTGAGCCTTTAGCACGGTTGCTGCTGTACACTTGAACCACTTCATTAGGAGTCCCGTTATCTCCTACAAAAATCACCACTGTATTTTCACGCACAGCCTCTGTCATGCTACCTAGCAGTCGCCCTATTTCGTGGTCCATAGCCTCTAGCATCGCTTGGTAATACGGCAGTGGATTTGCTTCAATAGTTGCTTCGTCTTCAGGGAGGTTGCCCTGACTGTGTAAATTGTTGGGGGGTAGATGAAAAGGGGTGTGCGGGGCATTATATGCGAGCCACAAAAACCAAGGTTGTGCTTGAGCATCAACCCAATCAATTGCTAAGTCTGTAAATTTTGTAGTAGCGTATTCAGACGTGTTATTTGTTTCCCCGTTTTCAGTGAGACCCCAATTGGTATAAGACGGAACGCCGCCCGCTAAAAGCCCTGCAAAATAGTTCACACCCATTAAGGAGGGGTGCATGGGGTCAGTAGAGAGATGCCATTTTCCGACTACGGCATGGTTGTATTCTGGTGCATTTGCATTCATTAAGTCAAAAATTGAAGTTTCACTCGTTGAAAGCACATCTCCAACAGTAATCACATTGGTTCGTAGCCCATATTTTCCGGTTAAAATAGTTGCTCTTGTTGGGGTACAGACAGGGTTGGACCACACATTGTCAAACCGGACTCCAGAGTTCATGAGCGACTCTAAGTTGGGCATGTTTGGCTTACTTGCACCTATTGAGTATCCTGGGGTAGTATCTAGCCCCATGTCATCGGCAATGATTAATAAGATATTAGGCGTATTTGTATTTGCTATTGGATCAGAGGGGTCGTCCGTAGTTGAATTATTGGAGCTATTGCCCGAATCATCACTGCTACAGCCGTTAAAAATTAAGACCGCAAAAAGCCAAAATAGTTGGTAAGACTTCATATCACTGTTTGTTTAACTTTTGACTTAACAAAACAGACAAAGTTTAAAGTGTTTTTAAGGAAAGTGTGCCCTCTTCAAAAACAGCATAGGAGTAATGCCCAATCCAATCGCCAAGGTTGATGTATCTAGAGCGATCATTTAGTTTGACATCCAACGGTAGATGACGGTGTCCAAACACAAAATAGTCGCGGTGTTTTTCTGCTAGTTTTTTACGACTATATTGAACTAACCATTCCTTATCATTACCTAAAAAACGGGCATCTTCATCTCCAGAAATAAGTTTGTTTTTAACCGATAGGTATTGTGCAAAACGAACGCCAAAATCGGGGTGTATCCAGCGGTACAGCCATTGAAAAAACGAATTTGTAAATACTTTTTTTAGACGCTTAAAGCCTTTATCATCGGGTCCAAGACCGTCACCGTGACCAATAAAAAAAGAGGTGGAGTTAAAGGTAAAGTCTTTTGGGGTGTGGTGTACTGTAATCCCTAATTCTTCTTCAAAATAGCCATTCATCCATAAGTCATGATTTCCTACAAAAAAGTGAATTTTAATGCCCTGATCACTAAGTTCCGCCAGTTTTCCTAATACACGTGTAAACCCTTTTGGAATCACATATTTATATTCAAACCAAAAATCAAACAAATCGCCTAATAAGAAAATAGCTTCTGCATCGTGTTTGATAGAATCTAGCCATTGCACGAATTTTTTTTCACGAGGCATTGACTCTTTTGCCGTTGGAGCTCCCAAGTGGTTATCGGAAGCGAAGTATATTTTTTTCCCTTGAGGGATTTTTAAAGCCGTCATATGAAACTGTTAATTATCACTTGCAAACCATTCTGCAAAGCTAGTGGCTGTTTCTTGTAGTTTTAGGGCGTGTAATTGTATGGTATTTGGCAATCGTTTTTTTATTTTTTCAGCAAAATCAATCACCATCATTTCACTTGTTGGTTGGTAATCAACTAGCAATACGTTATGTCCACGATCGGAGAGTTCTTTTGCCAGTTCTACATGCGGGGTGTTTTTATTAAAAACCGTCGCATGGTCAAAAACGTTGACAATTTCTTCTTTGATTATTTTTTTCAAATCAGAAAAATCAATCACCATTCCAAATTTTACGTGGTTAGCGTCTGAAATAGGTTGTCCAATAACGGTCACATCTAAACGGTAACTGTGTCCGTGTACATTTTTACATTTGCCGTCATACCCATAAAGAGCGTGTCCAGTTTCAAAAGAAAATTGTTTTGTGATTCGAATGTTGCTCATCAGTGGTTTAGAGTGTTTTCTGTGTGATTAATATATGACAAAGTTAATGGTTTTGAACATGCGGTAAAAATTGTTTTCTAAATTTTATTACTAAGGGGATACCTCTGGCGATCATCCACAAGGTAAAAGCAGTGAAAACACCATGAAGTTTCCAGCCGTAGTAATCCGTTATAAAAAGCACTGGTAAAAACACAAATAGCGTGGCTAGTAATAGCACATTTCGCAAGTCTTTCATTTTTCCAAGGCCTTTAAAAATTCCATCAAACACAAAGGCTAACGCACAAAAGGGTTGCATTAACAATACAATCCAAAACACATCATAAAATGTTTCCAGCACCATCGGATCATTTGTAAAGGTTGAGCCTATAGGTTTGTAAAGTAGAGCGCCGATGCACCCCATAACCACGCCAACAATAAGCGCATATTTAATTAGTCGATTGCTTAACTGAACAAGTAAGTGGTAGTTTTTTGCACCAAAAAGTTTTCCAGAAAGAATGTTGCCAGCACTGGCATAGCCATCAACGGCAAAGGCCGCAAAAAACCATAAATTAATGGATATGGTATAGGCTGCGATGTACTCATTTCCATAGCCTGTCGCGTAACGCGTTGCAAAATAGAGGGCTGTATTAAGGGCCAGCGTTCGTATGACTAAATGTCCAATCATATTTAAAAACTGGGGAATTTCTTTATTGAAAGGTCTTGAAAAACGAAGTGGTATTTCTGTTTTCTTTAAAATAAAGTGCGTGGCGAGTACTGCCATTAAGAGCTGTGATAGCACACTAGCAATGGCGGCTCCTTTTAGATTGAGAGGTAAAAACAAGTCTTTGATGCCATACACAAGTACGAAGTCCAATACAATATTGACTAAGGCGCCAGTAATGGCGATGAGCATTGGGTAGTAGGTGTTTTGAAGCCCTCTAAACACCCCAAAGACGGCAAAGGTATAAAGAGTGAATGGCAGTCCAATAATACGAATTTTGTAATAAGAGACGCTGTAGTCTAGCAGCAGTCCGGAAGCGTTATAAAGTTTAAAAATAGCTGTGCTAAATGGGTAAGTAAGGCCACATACGACTAAGCTAATCCCTAAAATAATAGCAATGGCCTGGGCGGGTAAGTTTTTGACTTCCTCAAGCTTATTGGCGCCTACATATTGTGATGTAATTGAAGAAATGGCACTTCGGGATTGCCCCAATACCCAAATAAGCATTGATAAAAATGCAGTTACTACGCCAACCGCTGCCAATGACTCTGTGGCATGTATGGGCATATGACCCACGATAGCAGCATCAGTTAGAGAAAGAATAGGCTCGGAAATACCGGCAATAATTGCGGGGATTGCAAGCGTATTGATTTGTTTGAGGCTAATATTTGTTTTCAAAGGCCTATTTTCCGCGTCCTGTTTTTCGTACGGCGGTTTTATTGCTACTGTTCTTGCTTTTTAGGTCCGATTTGGCTCCTTTTTTCGTGTCTGCTTGCTTGACGGTTTTATTTCCAAAAAATTTACTGCTCATAATAAGTTTGTTTAGAATCAAATGTACGCAAAAGAGTTAACTATAAAAACCGATACAACTATAGGGGTGACCGATAGTAAAGAACAACTCTAGCTTTGTAATTTAAAAGGAGCGGTGGGTATTACTTATTTGGGAACCGGGTAAAATTACCCATCCCATCAGAATCCATTTCGTCAGAATTGTCTGCGTAGTTATTTTCCTCTCTCTGTTTTTTATTACTGTAAAAAATATTCCACATTAAAAAATAAACATAAAACAAGAAAATGATAAACCCTATAATAAACATTCCTAGCCCCATTACTGTCGTCTTTGTCTAATGATTAAAGCAAATAGTAAAATGGTGCCTGGCCAGTGCGCGGAGTACAGCGCTTCGTCAGTTTTTCCTAAAAGGCTAAGGCTAACAGAGTATAATAGACATATAAAAGCTAAAATAACAGGGTACCACTTGAATACAAATTCTTTAAACATTTTGACTATAATTTATTTTATATTCAAACTTATTGTTAATATATAACGTTTGTGTTAATAAAAATATAAATTATTTAACAATATTTATAATTTCATTGAAGGTTGAGGTTTAAAATCAACTTAACAGTTCTGTGTCTTTGGAACAAAGCGTGTTGAGAAAAGGGCTAAAAGCTTGTGTAACGATTCATTGTTATATAATCGACAATTTCGTAATCGTAGGAGGCGTACTCCATTAGTAGTATTGTAATGGAATAACGTCCTTTTGGGGGGTAAGTACACCATCCCGATTTAGATACATCGTAGTAGTAATAGCCCCCATCTAAGGGGTCAAGCTTTCTTTCAAATAAATTATACCCGTTAAGGGAACCGCCGCTGTATGGATAAGAAGTAGCATAAACCGCAAGCTTCAAGGTGCCGGTTCGACCTCCGTTGTTTTGATTTTGAATTTTATCCCCATACACAGTAATTTCATTACCATCTATCCTATAACCCCAATTTCCTGAAAAATTTTGTGCACTTAAAGAAATAGCTGAAACAAAAATTAATAAAGCAGAGATTGAAATTAGTTTTTTCATTGATTAGTTTTTAATAACTCTGTAAGTGAACTCTTCATTGTTTAAATTATCAATTGCTTTTATAATGTAGGTAGCTGGAGATAGATTAGACATATCGACAGTAGTGCCTATTTGTGTCATTACCTTTCTGCCAGTTATGTCATACACTTTGATATTATACTCCGCACTTCCTTTAATAGTTAAAATAGATGTAGTTGGATTAGGGTAAATAGTTATTGAGTTTGTTTGATGGTTTTCAGTTGAGGCTGTTGAGGCATCCCTAACAAAACGAACCGAAAAACCGTCTCGCTTACTGCTGTAATTCCTGTAAAGGTAATTGTTATTGCGGTCTAGGTAGCGAGCGTATGGGGTTGTAAAGTTCTCAGTGGAACTCCAAAAGATTGCAACATAACCACTATTGTAGAACGAACCACCACCTCCGTGTCCAAAATAACCCTCAGGGAAGGCGTTAAAACCGCTACTATTGTTTAAACTTTGGTCGTTGCCTATAGCTCCTGTGTATGTTGAACTCTCCCAACCTGTGGTGGATGCCATAGCTTTGGCGATTTTGTTTCCAGTAGCACTGCCATCGTCATTATACCCGTTGGTTATGAGGTGTTCTTCAAGTGTTGTCCACTCAGCATCTGATGGTACGTGCCAACCCTCTGGTGCAAATTCTTTATTTGGGGTATTTGGGTCTGTATCGTGTATCCCTGCAACAGCATACCAATTATATAACTTTCCTTTTGAAGGGTCGTTGTTGTAATAACACCAAGCTCCTGTAGTAAGATTATCCCATTCTGTTTGATTTGTCACTTGTGGAATAGGCGTGCCATCTCTATAGGTCACTACTTCTGCATTTTCTATTGCCCAGTCTTGTGTGCTATAGTTTATCCATTCAAAACTATTACCATCTTGGTCTGTTGCAGTGCCGTCAGCGTATAGTTGCTCTCCTTGCCCGTAGCCACAAGCGAAGATTAATAAAGCGGATAGTAAGTAAAGTTTTTTCATAGTGTACAAATATTGTTATTTGTAGGTTATTGTTGCTTGAATATTGGAATATCTATAAATTCCATTAGGGGAATTAACACTTATAGGATAATTATCGTCATTATAAGTATAAAAATATCTATTGTTCTCATTCTCAACTGTAAGTGCATTGTTACCTCCACTAAATAAAGCAGGATAGCCGTAGTAATAACTTCCTTCAAAATGATGCCCTGTCATATTTTTAAAAGGACTATTAGCGTTGTCATATGTATAAGAACGAGTTTCATTATTATTTGAGCCGTCAATAAAAATTGTAGAAATCAAATTTCCATTCTGGTCAAATGTACTAATCTCGGTTGGCTCTGTATTTCCATTATTATAACGGGTTCTCACAGTTCCATCTTGGTTATACAAGAAAACGCTCCTTCTTATAACTGGAATTATACTTTCATCCACATCAGTATAGGTTCTAACAATCAAACGCCCAAGTTCATCATATTCATATTCTTCATAATCACCTCCCCAAAAGTAAACTGCTGAAAACTGGTTATTATCATTATATGTGTAATTTGTGGTTGCAGTTTCTCCGTTTATTTTAGAAAAATCGATAGACACTAACTTATTTCCATCATAGTTATAACTGGATGTGAACTCTACTTGGGTTAGTTCTTGGTTAGACATCTCTAAACAAGATAATTGAACTGTATCAACAAGCAACCCATTAGTAGAGCTATTATCGTTACTATCACTTTCATCACTACAAGCGAAGATTAAAAAAGCGGAGAGTAAGAGTAGTTTTTTCATTATTAAATTGGTTTATATTTCAAAGATAAGAAATATAAGTATATGATAATCAAGGCTTCATAGAACAGCCTTTGTTCTTAGATGTAAATGAGGAAATATGCCTATGGTTTGATGTTTGCTTTTTTATTTTTTTCTTCTTCCAATATCTCAACAAACGAAGCACTTACTATCCCAGTAGGAACAGCTACGACACCTATTCCAATTAAAGAAATAAATGTCCCAAACAGTTTACCTACAAAGGTTTTGGGGAATATTTCTTCAAAGCCAACTCCAGTTAAAGATGAAACTGCCCACCAAAAAGATTCTGTAATACTTGAAAAAGCTTGAGGCTGTTCAGGGTTTTCTAAATAGTATATTCCAGAAGCTGAAAAAAAGAGCATAATAAAGGCTATAAAAAAAGTTATATATAACTCTTTTTTTACATTAGAAACTCCTTGACCTAATAATTCAAAAGATTTACTAAATTTTCCTAGTTTTAATATTCTGGATATTCTAAATAGTCTGAACACCCTAACAAATCTTCCATCAAAACCAATAATTTTACCAAAGAAAAATGGCAGTATCGATATAATGTCAATGATTCCAAAAAATGAAAAATTATAACTTTTCTTAGTCTTAATGGCTACTAAACTTCTAATGATATATTCAATACTAAAAATTGCAATGGAAAATATCTCAAAATTTGAAAGGTAATTTTTGACTTCTATTGATAGGTCTGGTTCAGACTCTATAACCATTGAGATAAGGTTAAATATTATTAATAGATATATAAACTTATCAAAGAATACTGGGAGTTTTTTCATCTTTAAGTTAATGTATGGAAAATATCCAAATATGATTTATATGGATTTAAATTAAATTAGCTAGAGCTGATTCTACTAATTCCTTTTTATATTTTGTTAAAGTAGATGCTGAAACATCCTCTATTTCATATTTTACATTATTTATCTCAATTGTTTTTTTGTAATTTTCCATTACTAAAGAGCAAATAGACTTAGTCTGCTTACCATCTACCAGTAACTTAAACGACCCTTTAAAGTCTTTGTAAAGTATCCTATCTAAATCATCATTATTAATTTTAGAACTCATTGCCATTATTGTTTTTATAACATTATAGGCTTTAATTTCGTCAGAAGTTGTGATTATTCCCTTACTGGCATTATTAGATTCTTTGTCTTTTATATTCTCCAGAACCTGTTCAATTGAAATTGAATTTATTAGTTTAAATATTTTTTCACGTATTTTAGGAGATGTTCTTTTACCTCCCATTTTATGATTAATTAATTTTATCAAGTCTTCACTTGGCTCAGAAAGAAGGTTAAAGAAAGCACTGTTAAAACTATCTATAAAATAAGTTTCATTAGCACTATCTAAAATCTGAGACAAGTTGATAGTTTTTCTAAAAAAACTTGATAATTTTTCAACATCAGAATCATTATAAGTAATCAAATCAAACTCAAAAAAAGGGTCTTTATGGAGGATTTCGTTAGGGTCTTCACTCCTTGAGTAAAACTTATAGACCACTCCATTAGTTAGTATCCCAATTTTAACCTCCTTATTGTATAAACAATACTCATTTAATTGGCCAAAGTCCTTTGAAACGTCTCTATTGGTAGGCTTGCACTCTACAAGGATATCTGGTTTACTTCCAGAAACAGTAATAGCCATATCTGCTTTTTTTGTTGACTTACCTACTTGAATTGAATACTCGTGTAGGTAATCATCCATAGGATTATAGCCTAATATTTTATTAAAGAAAGGTTCAATTAAAAAATCTCGAGTTTGAGATTCATTACCCCCACTGTAAGAAATAGCTTTATTAAAATCCCAATTACTTAAATCTTTTTTTATTTTTTGAGTTACTTGTTTCTTATCCATTCATATAATTTTATCAAATATAATCAATGATTTAATAAAACACAATTCCTACAACTCAACTATATTCATTCTACATCAAATATTTACATGAAAATTGTAACAGTATTTTATTATCATTAATTTTATAAAATCTAAAAAAATAAAATTATAATGAAGAATTTAACCTACTTACAGCAAAGAATCTTAAATAAACTTTTACCAAATCTTATAAAAACAGAGCCATACGAAGAGCTATTGCGTGTAAGTTTATTATACAGACAGATTAAAGATATTAAAAAAGATAATTTTCTATTTGAAAAATATAAAGCTATCATAAACAACTCACTATATTTTCATCTAAAATCAAAAGAAGAATTTTATGATTTAGACAGATTTAAAGATATCTACAAAACTCTTGTAGAGGAATTTATTGAAGATAATATAGATGCTGATGAGAATGATTTCATAGAGAAATACATTAACTCCCAACAAGAAATAATAAATAAAACAATCGAATACTTTATACCTGTTAATGGTTATGAACCATTGGAATTAATACAATTTATAAAAAAAGATTTTTTTGATGAGTTTATTCGAAGTTCTAAAAAGAAAATAGAGTTTTTAAATAGTCTATCCACAGTAAAAGAGAATACCGAGGAAATTAAATACAACAATCCTTACCCTGAATACTTTAATTCATACGGCTATGAGATTTATAAAAATTTTACCTCTCAGTTTAAAAAGGATGATATAGTGTTAGCTCCTCTAAGCTTTTTAGTAGACCAGCTTAGAAAGGATGGTCTAATGAATAACGACAAAAGCCTAATTAATATTTTCAACTTTATGATTGAAAGGTTTGATACAAATTTTGGAACAGCTACTAAATTTAAATCTGACTACAGCACCAAAAATCATCTCAAACTATACAAAGAAATCAAAAAAAGATATGATATCATATCCTTATAGATATACTTCCATAGCCAGTTATCACTCATAATTTTTAAAATCTTTGTTGCTTAGAATTTAATTAAGAGCAATCAAATATGAGTAAGGAAAGTTTTAAAAATTCAATTGAATTAGAATTAAACAAATCAACAAACGAATTATCTAAAAAGTTAGAGTCTTGCAGAATAGACGTTTTAGAAGTAATTCCACCTCCAGAAATTGCGTGGGAAATTAAGGATGACAACTCAGAGGAATTTATTCTTCTTGGAACACTTGGAAACTTTTCTATGGTGAAAGGAAAAGCGAAAAGTAAAAAGTCATTCTTTATCAATATGGCTATTGCTGCAGCAGTCGGTAAAGGACTACATCAAAACAAACTCAGAAGCCCTCTTAAAGACGACTTTAATCAAGTTGTATACT
>Ga0115008_10000353_pt1 | contig 33530 bp, 26 predicted proteins | sample FraStrMetagenome_FD_87164 | JGI IMG/M metagenome (GOLD analysis project Ga0115008, IMG submission 87164) | Marine eukaryotic phytoplankton communities from Arctic Ocean - Fram Strait ARC3M Metagenome | ecosystem: Environmental > Aquatic > Marine > Oceanic | place: Fram Strait | collected... | reverse complement strand
TAAAGCTGGAGGCTCAGACTACCCCTACGAGCTAATGAAAAAAGCCGGCATTGATATGGCGACACCTGCACCTTACAGGGCCCTGGTAGCACGCATGAACAGTATTATGGATGAGATGGAAGCGATTTTGGACAAGCAATAAAATAACTGGGCTGGCACTGTAAGGAGCGTTGCATGAATCAAACCAATGTCTTTGGTGAAGCTATAGAGGAGTGTTGCAGTAATCCGTTGACCGGTTATTTTCGCGACGGTTTCTGCCGAACCGATAAATATGATCGTGGCTCCCATACAGTCTGCGCGCTTATCACAACAGCTTTTCTAGAATTTTCTAAGTCCCGCGGCAATGATCTATCGACCCCAAGGCCTGAGTTTGATTTTCCCGGATTGGTTGAGGGTCAGTCTTGGTGTCTCTGCGCCTCGAGATGGCTGGAGGCTCATGAGTCTGGCTGTGCCCCGCGGGTTCACCTCAAGCGCACCAATAGCAAGGCATTAGAAATTGTTCCTCTGGCTACTCTTAAAGGCTATGCTGCTGATCTAAATTAGAATAAAAGGCTGGGGATAATCTGATGGGATTTTATGACAAACATATTCTGCCGCATTTTTTAAACTGCGCCTGTGGCTCCAAACCTATCAAGTATCAGCGTGAAAAAGTCGTGCCTATGGCCGAAGGGCTGGTATTGGAGGTCGGCATTGGTTCTGGTCTTAATATTCCTTACTACGATGCAGCCAAGGTGGATAAAATTCTTGGTCTTGATCCCTCCGAAGAGCTAAATCGCATGGCACTAAAAGTCGCTGAGGATAAGGGTATTCCCGTAGAGTTTATTCTGAGTGGGGCCGAGGCAATGCCGCTGCCCGACAATCATGTGGATACAGTGCTGGTCACCTTTACTATATGCACCATTCCGGAAGTGGCGGCTGCCAATAAAGAGATGCTCAGGGTTTTAAAGCCTGGTGGCAAAATGATTTTCTGTGAGCATGGCCTGGCGCCAGATACCAATGTGTCTAAATGGCAGAGCCGTATCGACCCGATCTGGGGCAAGATCGCCGGTGGTTGCCACCTTAATCGCGATATTCCCGGCTTGATCACCGCTGCCGGCTTTGAGATCGAGGCTATGGAGCAAATGTATCTGCCTAGCACGCCAAAATTTGCCGGTTATAACTACTGGGGTACGGCCGTTGCTCGGTAGGCCCTAACGTAGTCAATTTCCAGTCTTAGGGGGAAAGCGCTGTTATCAATGGGTCCGCCAGCGCGACCCCAGTCGCCCCCTATAGCCAGATTGAGAATCACATGAAATGGGTGGTTAAAAGGCCAGGATGCCCAGTCATCAGAATCTCGGTAATAGGTGAAATAGGGCACATCATTGACTGTGGTGGTAAGGCTGTCTGGCGTCCACTCTAGGCCGTAGCGATAAAAGTTTTCGTGCACATTATCTAGCTTAATACTGCCTTTGCGCTGGCTCCAGTGGACCCACACATAGTCTTTGGTATGCACTGTGCCATGGACAATATTGGGGTCGTAACCCACGTGTTCCATAATGTCGATCTCGCCAGAATTTGGCCAGGCATCGCAAGCGCCATTACCCTGCCAGTCAACTTTACTGGGACCGCAGTTGGTCGCGTAGCGGAAGGGGTCTGTGGGCATCATCCAGATAGCGGGCCAGGTACCCTGACCCTTGGGCAGCCGGGCGCGCACCTCAAGCTTGCCGTAGAGAATATCCATTTTGCCGGCGCTATTGATGCGCGCGGAACTGTATTTGGCTCCGGCATAGTCTTCTTTGTGGGCCTCTATAACCAGCAGCCCATCCTTTATGCGCAAATTTTTCGCTCTGGTGGTGTAGGTTTGATCTTCGTTATTGACCTTGCGTGCCGGCCAGGTCTCGATATTCCATTTGTCGGCATCGACCGCGCCGTCCTTATTAAACTCATCGGACCAGAGCAATGCCCAAGGAGAGGTGTCTGTAGGCTGTCGCTGCCGCACCTCAAAGCCGCTGATCACTGGTAGTCCCGCTAAGCCTTTTAAGCTTATATCCAAGCGTCCTTGGGTGACCTGTATATTGGGTATGGTTCGGGACAGGGCGGAGCGCATACGGCCATCACGAGAGCCGCGAACATCCAGATTACCAATAATCAGCTTGCCCTGAGCCAGCACATCAAACAGGCGCTGACCTTTAGGGGTATCTTCTGGCTCCATAAAATGCAGCGTCAGATCATAAACACCGTTTTCTAGAGGCTGTGAGAACAGCAGGTTGCCTGTGCGATAGCTTTTATACAGAGGCTGAACCTGAGTGCCTTCTACCGCTGGCACGCTGAGGCAGCTGGGTGACTCAGAGCAGTCATCGCTCTGGTACTGTAATACAGAGTCGGCATTAAATTGGCCGCCTCCCACATTCAGTGCCCAGACTACAGGGCTGTGAATATCAGCGGCTACCCAGCTAGTCATCAGGCTGAGCCCTAATCCAAAGGCGGTAATCAAAGACGAGGTTGCTGTGTTTGCGATCATAATTAGAGCTCTAATTTTGGTTGTGAAAGCGCCCCGGGCCTGGTTGTCTGCTTAGGGGCTCTGAGTTACCAAAATTTTACCTTGAAACCTGCAGAAGAGTGTCCTCAACACCGCATAAACCGGTTAATTTGCCGCAAATGCGAACTTTAGTCTTACCCTAGGCCCCTGTTATCGCATATTTGTGTATTTGGTCTCAATTGCTGTGTATTTCAGCGTCAGACCGATGTACCTTATATGCTTGGATATCCATCTCAATAATATATACAAGACTATATAAATAGATGGGTCCGTAGTTTTACTATTTTTTTACCTTGGGGGTTTAGCAACATGTTATTTAAAAAGAAGATTCTTTCTAGCAGTGTGGCTCTGGCATTAGTCGGTTCAGCCATACCTGCATTTGCTCAAGACGGAGCACAGATTGAAGAGGTTATTGTTGAAGGCGGTATTCGCGCTAGTTTGAAGCGTGCTATGGATATTAAACGTGACTCAGCTGGTGTTGCAGACGCAATCTCTGCAGAGGACATGGGTAAGTTTCCAGATACCAACCTGGCAGAATCTCTGCAGCGTGTTACTGGTGTATCTATCAGCCGTCAGCGCGGTGAAGGTAGCCAGGTAACTGTTCGTGGCTTTGGTCCTGAGTACAACCTGGTGACCTTAAATGGCCGTCAGATGCCAACACATAACGGGACTAACCGTTCGTTCGATTTCGGCGATCTGGCTTCGGAAGGAATTTCTGCGGTTGTAGTGCACAAAACTGGTAATGCTGCTGCAGCTACTGGTGGTGTGGGTTCAACCATTAACATTATTACTACTAAGCCTCTGGAAGCGGGCGAAATAGCAACCTTCGGTGCGAAGATGGCTATGGATACCTCTACTGAGACAGGTGATGACTTCACTCCTGAGTTCTCTGGTCTGTATTCAAATACGTTTGCCGATGACACCGTAGGTATTGCTATTAGTGCATCATCTCAGCGTCGTAACAATGCGGTGAATATTGCAAGCATTGGCGGTTGGCACACAACTCCAGGTAACACCGACGGTGGTTGGACTTCTGTTCCTAACAATGACGCTCAGGTAAACCGCCCATCTGATGCGGCTGGCAATATGTCCATCCCTCAGAGCAACGCCTACAACCTCAGCGAATATGAGTCAGAGCGTGTAAACGGTCAGTTGACTCTGCAGTGGGCACCAGCAGATAACTTTACTGCCACTGTCGACTACACCTACTCAGAGTTTGATCTGGACCGCACTTACAGCGATCTGTCTGCCTGGTATAACCTGGGTAATAACACTCAGTCCTCAAGTTGGGACGATGGCCTGATTGCTTCACCTACTATGTACAGCGAAGCAAGCCCCAACAGTGACTTCGCTATGGGTGTTGGCCATGACGGTGCCAAAACTGAAAATGACTCTTTTGGACTTAACCTGGAATGGCAGTTCTCTGATCAGCTGAGCCTGGCTTTTGACTACCATGATTCTGGTTCTGAGCAGGGTGCAAACAACCCATTCGGCACCAGCTCTCTGGTAACCATGGCAAGCTTTAACCGTGTTCAGACAACTACTTACTTTGATCAGGATCTTCCGATTCTGCAGCTGGGCCTAAACTCTGGTGCAGATGGTGCAGCTCGTCCTCTCTACAAAGACGACATGATTATTACTGGTAGTGTATTCAGCAACGCTGCATCAAATATGGACGTAGAGCAGTCTCGCTTTATGGGCAAATTCGATGCTGACGACGCGACCACTATCGACTTTGGTATTGAGCTGACAGAAGTGAGCAACCGAAGTACAAGTAAGTCTGTTGAACGTGGTACCTGGGGTGGTATTTCAGATCCCGGCTATATCAGCGATATTCTGGTTAGATCTTCAATGGCTAACTCATTCGACCAGGTTTCTGGTGGTAATGACACACGCCGTCAGACTGAGTACTTCGTGACTACCCTCGAGCAGATTGTTGAGCTGGCTGAAGCACTACCATTAGCTGCTTCTCAGGCAGTGGGTGACTGTGGCACTGCCTACTGTGCCTCTACTGATTGGGACGTTGATAAGCGCACCACGGAAGAGACTACAGCTGTCTATGTACAGATCAGCCATGAAACTGAGTTCAACAGCATGCCAATTAGCCTGCGTGCAGGTTTGCGCCACGAGAGCACAGATGTTACTTCTGCGGCTCGTGCGCCTACCTATGACGATGTTTACTGGGAAGGTGGTAACGAATTCTATCTGGTTCAGGGCGCCGACGTTGCCTATGATAACTACAAAGGCAGCTATGATTTGATGTTGCCTAATCTGGATATCAATGTTGATCTCAGAGACGATCTGGTTCTGCGCGCATCTGTCAGTAAAACTGTTACCCGTCCGAGCTACGACGCCATTAAAGGCGGCGTAACTGTCGATGGTCAGACCTTTAAGTTCCGCGATGCTCGCGCTGCTGGTGGTGATCCCGCACTGCAGCCCATCGAAGCAGAGAACTTTGATCTGTCTATCGAGTGGTACTACGGTGATGCAGACTACCTGTCCCTGGGTTACTACGAAAAGACTGTAGATAACTTTATTGGTAACGGCTTTAAGCAAATGGCTCTGTTCGGTTTGAATGATCCAGCTTCTGGCGGCCTGTATGCAGAAACTGCTGCGGCTGAAGGCCTGGATGCAGGTTCTCAGTACACAGCTATTGGTACTGCGATGAGCTCTGCTTTTGATGCAGATGGCCGATACTACGGCACCTCAGCAAACGATCCTCTGACGTTTACTGTGGCTGTACCTACCAATGAAAAGACAGCTAAGGTTGACGGTATTGAAGTTAACTGGCAGCACAACTTCGGCGAAACTGGCTACGGCTTTATTGTCAACGCTACTATCGCCAACGCAGATGTTGCTTTCGATCCGCTGGCTCTGGAAACCCAGTTCGTACTTAACGGATTGAGTGATTCAGCTAACCTTATTGGTTTCTATGACAAAGGTGGCTTCCAGGCTCGTTTCGCGTACAACTGGCGTGATAAGTTCCTGGGCGGCATTGGCCAGGGTCAGGGTTCATCTGCGATCAACCCAACTAATATCCGTGCCTACGGCCAGTTGGATATGAGCGCTAGCTATGAAGTTAACGATAATCTTACGATTTTCCTTGACGGCATCAACGTGACTGAGTCTGACTTCCGAGTTTACGGTCGTGAAGAGCTTCAGGTGCTGCAGGCAGGGCAAACTGGTGCACGCTACAATCTGGGTGTTCGCTACACTTTCTAAGTCATAGAAACTGTAGTAACCCTGGTGTTGAAGCCAGAGTTTGCGAGTGATTTATCGCAAACTTAATAAGAAGCCGCTTAATTTTTTAAGCGGCTTCTTTATTTACGGCGTATATAAAGTAATATGCAAATACACAAAAAAACTGGCCTTGGCAGAGACTTAGATAGATAAGGCCATTTAAGAATTCTATTTAACTAGCTGATACCAATGGAAAAAAACATACATCGAGTTGTTATCCTGGGCGGCGGCAGCGCTGGCTGGCTAACTGCAGGAATTATAGCTGCAGAGCATGCTGTTGGATCCAATTCCGGTTCCAGCGACCCAAGTGATGGCTTTCAGCTAATACTGGTAGAGTCGCCTGATATCAGCACCATTGGCGTTGGTGAGGGCACCTGGCCGTCGATGCGCAGTACATTGCAAAAGATGGGTATCTCAGAGACCGAGTTTTTTCGGGAATGTAGTGCCAGTTTTAAGCAGGGCACATTGTTTAAAAATTGGCTGGGTTCTGATAAACAGGGCTCTCATGACAGCTATATTCACCCATTTACTGTTCCCCAGAGCTATGCCGATACCAATCTGGCACCCCATTGGCAGTTAATCAGAGACCAGGTGAACTTTGCCGATGCTGTCTGTCCCCAGAGCGCGCTTGCAGAGGGGTATCAGGCGCCAAAGAAAATCTCTACTCCAGAGTACGCTTTTCAGCTTAACTACGGCTACCATTTGGATGCAGGCAAGTTTGCCGAGCTATTGCGCGCCCACTGCGTGGACAAGTTGGGTGTTATCCATATTAAAGCCAATGTCGAGGGCATTAATTCAGCAGCAAATGGTGATATAGCCTCAATTGTCACCGACAGGGCAGGCACTGTGGAGGGCGACTTATTTGTCGACTGCAGTGGCTCCAGATCACTGCTGCTGGGCGAGCACTATCAGGTACCAATGTGTAGCAAAAGACAGTATCTGTTTAATAATACTGCTCTGGCGGCACAGGTTCCCTACGGGGCCCCAGAAGATCCCATTCAATCCTTTACCCTTTCCACCGCTCAGAGCGCTGGCTGGATATGGGATATAGGCCTGCCCAGTCGCAGGGGCATAGGCCATGTTTACTCTGATGCCCACAACACCGAAGACCGGGCGCGAGAAGAGCTGATGGCCTATATTGAGGCCTCGGCAGGCAAGCAGGCAGCGGATCAGGCTATGGTGCGCAAGATACAGTTTGAACCCGGGCACCGGGCCGAGTTTTGGCATAAAAACTGTGTGGCCATAGGTATGTCTGCGGGCTTTATCGAACCCCTGGAAGCTTCGGCTCTAGTGTTGGTGGAGCTATCTGCTGCTATGATTGCTGAGCAACTGCCAGCCAACCGTAAAACCATGGACCTGGTGGCCAAGCGATTTAATGATAAGTTTCTCTATCGCTGGGATCGTATAATTGATTTTTTAAAGCTGCACTATATTCTCAGTCAGCGAGAGGGTCAGTACTGGCAGGATCATCGCGATCCCGCCAGCATTCCAGATCATCTGGCGGAGCAGGTTGCACTCTGGCGTCACCAGAGCCCCTGGCATAGGGACAGCGCCCATGTGGATGAGCTGTTCCCATCGGCAAGCTTCCAATATGTGCTCTACGGCATGGGCTTTGAGACCAAGGGCAGCACCACAGCGCGGCGCTCTGAACAGCAGGCCTATCAGAGGGCTGGCAGTCTATTTCAGGAGAATGCCAAAAGAACACAGCAGTTGCAGGCATCGCTGCCCACCAACCGCGAATTAATTAATAAAATATATAGCTATGGGATGCAAAAGATTTAATCTGCCTCCCTCAACTGATCGACCAAAACTAAAAGACTAATTAACGGCCAATAATAGACAGCAGTAGGCCAATTGCAGGCAATCGGAGAACCCATGAGTAACTACGTAATACTGACCAAGACCGCCCACAGGGATACTAAGGTGATTCTTGATCGCAGTGAGGCCTACGGTGATAAGGTAAAAATCGCTCTCACTTTTCCTCAAGAATTCAGGAATGTTCAGGCTTGTTATCCAATATTCTTTATTAAAGATGGTGATACCGGACAGTTTTATCCCGCGGCTATTTTTGGTTTTGAGGATAATGAGAACCTGTTTCTCACTGACCAGGGTTGGGATGCCACCTATATCCCCATGATGATTCGTCGTCATCCATTCTTAATTGGATTTCAGCCTGGTCCCAATGGCGAAAAGGCTGAGGACAACCCAGTGGTTTCCATCGACATGGATAACCCGCGAGTCAATGGGGAGAAGGGCGAAGCGCTATTTACCGAAGAGGGTAATCAGACTCCTTATCTGGAGGGTTCCATTGCAGGCTTGGAAGCTATTCATGCTGGCCATGAGCAAAACAAGGTATTTATTGAGGCGCTGTTAGCCAATGATCTATTAGAGCCTTTTACCCTAGAAATTACTCTTAATGATGGGTCCAACAATCAACTTCTGGGCTTCTACACTATCAACGAAGAGAAATTACGCGATCTGGACGGCGACACACTGAGTCGGCTCAGTAAAGCGGGTTATTTACAGGCAATTTATATGCAGATAGCTTCGTTCGCCAGGGTCAGAACATTGATTGATAAGAAAAATGCACTGCTACTCCAGAGTCAATAAATCTTGTTACAGATTAGCCAACAGGTAGAAGAGAGATTAGATTGCCAGCCCGATGCTATCGCGGCTGAGGTACTAGACTCAACTATACCATTGGTATTAAGGGGGCTTGTGGATAGCTGGCCTCTGGTGCAGGCGGCTAAACAGTCCGCCAGCGACAGTATTGATTATCTGACGCAGTTTGATTCTGGTGCGCCATTAACGGTTTTTACTGGCCCCGCCGAAAATAAAGGCCGAGTCTTTTACAATCAGGATTACAGTGGCTTTAATTTTGCCAATCAGCAGGCAGACTTAAAGCAGGTGTTTGCTCAGCTTATTAAGCACAGTGATAACAGTCAGGCACCTATGGTCTATGTGGGTTCCACCATGATCGATCACTGGCTACCGGGGTTTCGCCAACACAATGATTTAGCGTTGAGCGAGCATAATCCGGTGGTGAGCATCTGGTTGGGCAACCGCAGTCGTATTGCGGCCCATTACGATTTCCCCACCAATATTGCCTGCTGTGGGGCAGGGCGGCGCAGGGTGACATTGTTTCCCCCCGACCAGCTGGAGAACCTCTATGTGGGGCCATTAGATTTTACCCCAGCTGGGCAGCCTATTAGCCTGGTGGACTTTGCAGAGCCGGATTACGAGCGTTTTCCAAAGTTTCGTGAAGCCCTGAAGTCGGCTGTGGTGGTTGAGCTAGAGCCCGGTGATGCACTGCTAATTCCCAGTATGTGGTGGCATCATATCGAAGCGCTGGAAAGCTTTAATGTGCTGATAAATTACTGGTGGCGCAACAGCCCCGCCCATATGGGGCCGCCACTCAATGTATTGCAGCATGCAATTATGGGGCTGCGCGACCTACCTCAGGAGCAGCGCGCTGTGTGGCAGCAGCTGTTTGATTACTATGTATTCAATCCTCAGGAACAGGCTTTTGAGCATATTCCCGAGCAGGTAAGAGGGGTTCTTAATCCTATGGATGAAGCCTCAGCGAAGCAGATTCGCAGTATGTTACTGAATAAATTTAAGCAATAAAAAGCCTTTGGCGAGAGTTTGGAGAGATAAAAGTGACAACCCAGAAAGTAAAAAAAGTCGTGATTGTTGGTGGTGGCACAGCCGGTTGGATGGCCGCTGCTGCTGTTTCTAAATTAATTGGCAAGAATCTGGACATCTCGCTGGTGGAGTCCGATGAAATCGGCACCGTAGGTGTGGGTGAAGCGACCATTCCCACCATGATTACATTGCACCAGCTGCTGGGCATTAATGAGCGTGAATTTATGGCGGAAGTGCAGGCCACTTTTAAGCTGGGTATTGAGTTTGCCAACTGGAAGAATGTCGGCGAGTCCTATATTCACTCCTTTGGGTTCACTGGAGAAGATTGCTGGGCAGCAGGGTTTCAGCACTTTTGGTTAAGAGGTAAACAACAGGGGGTTAGCGGTGAGTTTGGAGATTACTGCGCCGAGCTGCAAGCGGCCAAGGCCAATAAATTTGCCGTGCTGCAACGCAATGGTTTGAACTATGCCTACCATATGGATGCCAGCCTCTATGCGAAATATCTGCGAAAACTTGCGGAAAAATTTGGTGCCAAACGAGTTGAAGGAAAAATTGTTGAGGTGGGCACAGACCACCAGTCCGGTGATATTACCCATGTGACTCTTGCATCTGGTCAAAAAGTCGAGGGCGATTTATTTATCGACTGCAGCGGCTTTGTTGGCCTATTAATCGATAAAACCCTGCACACTGGCTACGATGACTGGTCACACTTTTTACCCTGTGACAGCGCTGTGGCAGTGCAGACTAAATCTATTAGCGACCCCATTCCCTACACCAAATCCACAGCGCGAGAAGCTGGTTGGCAGTGGCGTATCCCACTGCAGTCTAGGGTGGGCAATGGCCTGGTATTCTGCAGCAAATATCTCTCAGACGATGAAGCCATTAAAACCTTGCTGAGCAATGTGGAGGGAGAGACACTGACCGAACCTCGGGTGATTAAATTCCGCACCGGTCAGCGCCGCCAGCACTGGAATAAAAACTGTATTGCTCTGGGACTGGCCAGTGGCTTTGTCGAACCCTTGGAATCTACCAGTATTCATATGGTACAGCGGGGCATTATTCGCCTGCTGCAGATGTTCCCGCTGGATGGCATCCGCAAACCGGATGTCGAAGAGTTTAATACCCAGATGCGCGAAGAATTTTTATTTATTCGTGACTTTATTGTGCTGCACTACCATGTCACCGAGCGCGACGACACCAGGTTTTGGCGCCACTGTAAAACCATGCCAATTCCCGAGTCACTGCAACACCGCATCGAGTTGTTTAAACAGACGGGTAAAGTATTCCAAAAAGCGGGCGACGTGTTTGCCGAGAACTCCTGGACTCAGGTAATGCTTGGCCAGGGACTAATGCCCGAGCAGTATCACTCAATTGTAAATATGATGTCCGATCAAGAGCTGAAAAGCTTCTTGGAGAATATTAAACATAATGTCGATCGGCTGGTGGAGCAGTTGCCCAATCACAAGCAGTTTGTTGATAACTACTGTAAAGCAGAGGCCATGTAGCAGTTGTAATCCTGGGTTCGCTGTCCTATTGAGTGGGGCGAAATATCTCCAGATCTTTCGCTGCGCTGAGGATGACAGATGGGCTCAGTTAGACAGTTACTTTAACTGCCCCCCCAAAAATTGTTTTAGCTGTGTCTGCTGTTCCGGGCTTAGGTTTGTGACCAAATCCTTAAGCTCTGCAGGCAGATCCTCCCCAGGTTCGCCTCTGGTTTTAAATACATAGTAATCAAAGAAATACCGCCAGGCTTCGCGCTTCTCTGAACTGAGATTGCCAATGCTCATCATGGCATGCATCAGGCTGTCATTGGGGGAGATACCTGCATTGGTCATGCCTCCCCACCAATAGTTAATCAGCACATTCACTGCATGCAGTGACTCAACACCATGCCACCAGAGGGCAGGAATATAGATGCCATCCCCTGGGTTTAGAGTGGCTTCCTGCCCCTGCTCTTCAGCCTCGGCAAAATTGGGATACTGGGCTAAATCCGGCTGTTTGGTATCAACCATACTCACGGGTACGCCACCTGGTGTAACCAGCATAGGCCCTGGGTATAAATTATTGATTTGCCCTGGTGGAAACAGGGTAAATTTACGCTGGCCGGCCACCACACAGGCGAGGTTGTCATGGATATCATAATGGGGTGCCACGATGGCACGATTGCCCAACCACATGGTGGGGCCAATGGATTTATCCAGCAATGGCTGCTGGTTTTGCTGCTCAAAGTCTGGCATTACCAAATCCACTGGTATGGCCTGTAGAGCGATGGCGTGGGGGTTGGGGTCATGCTGTATGTGGAGCAGTCGGTCCAGGCCAATGCCCAAAGTCACCTGAGCTTTTTGAAAGTTTAAGGCCTTTAAATCTGGCTGATAAAAGAATCGGCCTTTAATAGCTGGGTCGCCCACCAGGGCTGAAACGACTTTTTCGCTGTCGTGCTTTTTCAGGTAGTCGACTATAGCTTCGGGGGACTGAGCCCCTGCTTTTACCGCGGGCCAATGGCCTACGATTGATTTGATATGGGCAGGCTGGTTTAGAGGAATTATCTCCCCATGGAACTGATCATAATCGACCTCTTCCCAGACTCTAATTGCCTGCACCCTTTATCCCCTAACCTTGTTTAATGTTGCTGGAATTATCGCAGAAACCTGTAGATAAGAACATTGGCGCTGTACCCTTAAACAGAGGTTACAAATTAAAACGCACTTCGGTGGCCACCAGCACCTCAAAACATTGATCGCAGCGTACCTTGGCTTGCATGGGGTTGCCACAGGGCTTGTGCATCAGCAGCATGGGATCGCCGGCCTCCGTGCCACAGTATTTATTGCCCCAGCTTAAAAGGGTCACAAAGTAGGGGAATAGGTCCCGGCCCTTATCAGTGAGCTGATATTCGTAGCGCAATGGACTCTGCTGATAGGGCTGCTGAGAGAACACTCCCTCATTTACCAGTCGCTTTAATCGGTCGGCAAGAATATTGGTGGCTACGGGCAACTCCTGATTAAACTCATCAAAGCGTTTTAAACCATGAAAAGCCAGGGCCACCAGATTGGCGGTCCAGCGGTCGCCCAGCAGGTTTATCAGGTTATTGTAGACGGTCTTGCTGCTGCTTTGGGCGGCTGTGGCTGAGCGGCGGCGGGTCTTGGTTGCGCGCTGATCTGTACCTGCACCTGGCCCTGGCTTAAAACTAATATCTCGGGAATCGACGGTCTTATCGCAGTGACCGCATTGCATCACCGGCCAAAACGGTTTGCCGCAGCGGTTATGGATAAGTTCGACCCTATCCAGCGCAGGGCTGCTAAAGTGAGTGCGCTCCCAGACCATCGCCATCAGGCCATTTTGGTAGAGTTCGATGGATTTTTTGGTCAGATGATAAACCGGATGGCGGGCGGTGGTGTCTTTGCGCAGGCAGTCGATGGTCTGAAGCCAGTTTAGCCGATCGGTCAGCACCCCTTTGGAGGCTCCGGTGCCTATCAGCATGCCGGTAAAGGTATTTACGCCCCAGAATACCTCTTGCAGAATTAGCAGGCACCATTTGTCGCCTATCTGGTCCAGGGCCCGATTGATTGAACTGGCTCTGGTACTAAAGCTATTGATATTGGCTTTCAACGAGTCCCTTCCTATTACTTTTTTCCCGTCGCTGTTATTTCCAGAGATCTTCGCCGCGGCTCCACCAGGCGTGAAACCCCAGAGGTACGCGCTGGGGCATTTTGATTCTGGCTATAGGGCCCTGGCCAATATCCTGAGCATCAAATATTTGCAGCTGGGAGGTCCAGTCATTGCTATCGGTCACCAGTGACATAATATAGCCATGGTCTTCGGCACTCTCTCGGTTGGCGCCTTTAACCGGAGCAAAGGGCGTTTCGCTGCCATACACGCCTTCGCCATAGTTCCACTCATCATACTGGCCGGTATCATTGTTGTACTTAACCAGGCCGTTAAAGCGCAAGGTGTGGCCGCCTTCTTCGAGCAGGGGAATTCGCTGGTGGTAGGCATATTTGCCCTTGGTACCCTGGTAAATCTGATTTACTTTATTGAACTCTGTGTTCATATCGCAGATATCACCCTCACGCACCTCGCCGGTGACCAGATTAAAGCGCCAGCGGTAGTTATTGGCCTCTAAGCGCATATAGGCAAGCATATGGGACAGCGCGCCCTCATCGTTTGAAGCATTGGGCATGGGGTTGGTGGAGCGGCAGCCATCCATGGTGATCCAGTCGCCGTCTTCCCAGCAGTTGGATACATGCAAAATAAAACAGGGCTCGCAATCAAACCAGCGGATATCACTGGACTGGCCGTAGCGAGGGATTATGCCAAAGCGGGCCGGTATATCCTGATGAAATTTCAGCACGCGCATGTTGTGATTGCGCAGCACATCAATATTATGGAAAAACGGCAGATCATGGAGAATGGTGTAGTTGGTGGTAAAGCCCAAATCATGGGGCAGGCGCGGGCCCGGTATTTCAATCTCGACCTCTTGGCGCAAAGTGCCATCTGGGTTGGCCACACCATAGGTCATAAATGGTGCCTCGTCGCCATAATCCATAAATAGTAGTTCACCTGTGTTCCAGTCCACATGGCTATGGGCTGACATTTTGCGTCTGGTGCGGCCCTCTAGATCAAACACGCCCTTGTTTTCCAAGGTCAGCGGATTCATGCTGTAGGGAATGCCTGCGTTATACCAGGTGGGTAGCAGTTGGCCATTAAACAGAATCACATCAGTATTGCCGGTGTCCTTGATCGGGGAGTCTGGCAGGGAAAAATCAAAGGGCCCCATCACGCCGGGCCACACTGCCTGGTTTTCTGCCAGCTCGCGCTGCAGCGCATAGGTATGGATATAGCTATTGCGATAGGAGGCTTTGCCATCGCGAATATAGACCGCATGCACCATGCCGTCGCCGTCGAAGGGATGGTAGAGATTCTTCGGTTTAAACACCGGATTTGGGCCATTGCGATAATAGGCGCCAAACAGATCTTCCGGCAGCTCGCCGATTACTTCCAGTTCACTAACTTCAATTTCATCTGTGGTGGGGGCATAGGCGCCGTGTAGATAGGGGTTGTCTAGCTCATAGATCCAGTCTTGAGTATTGTCGAACAGCGGCGCTGATCCAATACATTTCTCGGTGACTTCAAAGGTGCTGCTGCTCATGGTCTGATCCCCTGGGGTTTAGCCGCGCGGCCTGTTATTTTTATAGGTCTAATTATGCAAGTATATGAGATTCAAAGGTTACAGGGCAACTACTCGGTTGCCAGCCGGTTGGCAGCAGGTTAATATCTAGGCAACTATAAAAAATAATAACGCTGTCAAAGCGGGTTTTCTCAATGTCATTAAGCGAGCTGCGTCTGCCTGTTATTCAGGCACCATTGTTCCTACTATCTGGCCCCGAGATGGTGATCGCCAGTTGTCGCGCCGGGATTGTGGGTTCATTTCCCAGCCCCAATGCGCGCACCCCTGAGATTCTCGAAGACTGGCTGATTGAGATTACCAGCGCTCTCAAAGGTACGAGCAGGGCAGCGCCCTGGGCGATTAATCTGGTGATGCACAGATCCAACCCCCGCCGCCATGCCGATCTAGAGTTGGCAGTCAAATATCAAGCACCACTAGTGATCACCGCCCTGGGTAGTCCGGAAGAGGCGGTGGAGGCGGTGCATGGCTATGGGGGCAAGATTTACGCGGATGTCAACAGCGTGGAATTTGCCCGCCGTGCCGCGGCCACGGGTGTGGATGGTCTAGCCCTTATTTGCGCCGGTGCTGGGGGCCATACTGGGCAGATCTCACCCTTTGCCTTTGTGGAAGAGGTGCGCCAGTTTTTTGATGGCGAGATTATTCTGTCGGGTGCGGTCAGTAATGGCCGAGCTATTTATGCGGCGGAAGTGCTTGGGGCTGATTATGTGTATATGGGCACTAGATTTATTCCCAGCCATGAATGCCTGGCCGCTGATGACTATAAGCAGATGGTGGTAGATGCGTCCGCTGGAGATATTGTCACCTCAGACTCAGTGACTGGGGTTAAGGCCAACTGGCTTAAAAACAGCCTGCTCAATGCAGGCTATGACCTGAAAAATATGCCCCCCGCAGGGGATATTAATTTTCTCGAGGCCGCCGGTGATGTAAAGCGCTGGCGCGATATTTGGGCTGCTGGTCAGGCTGTGGGTTCCATTACTCAACAGCAGTCTATTAAAGACATTGTCGATCAATTGGAACAGGAATATCTTTCGGTAAGGGGGGTTGAATCATGATTACATCATCTGCACAGCGTATTGCAGACTATCGGGAGCGGGGCTGGTGGGGCGATCTCAGTCTCCATGGCATGCTGCGACAACATGCCCAGCAGCATCCGGATTTATTGGCGGTGGCCGATCAACCCAACCGCGAAGACCTTACCGGAGACGCACCCTACCGACTATCCTTTGCAGAGCTTAATCATGCCAGCGATAATTTGGCCTCACAGCTATTGCAGGCCGGGATAAAAAGTGGCGATGCTATTTTGGTACAACTGCCCAATATCGCCGAGCTGGTGATGGCCTATTTGGCTGCCAGCAAGCTGGGGGTCATTATTTCTCCTGCAGCTGTGCAGTACGGCGCCCATGAGTTACAGCATATTTGCACCACCATTAATCCTTCGGCAATGCTAACTATAGAGCAGTTTAATGGCCTGCCTCTGGCCGCCAATGCCCGGCAGCATCTGCCGGAAACTGCACAACTGTTAGTGTTTGGCTCGGAGATCAGTGTTGATGCCACTAGCTATAGCGAGGTGCAAGAGCAGCTTGCAGACTATGAGGCAAGCCATCCTGTCAGCGCTGATGATATTTTAACCATCTGCTGGACCTCGGGAACAACAGGCACACCCAAAGGCGTGCCCCGCAGTCACAATATGTGGTTTGCCACCTCCCGTTGCTGTGTAGAGGCAGCAGACTATAAGTTGGGTGATCGCTTTCTCAATATTTTCCCCATGGTCAATATGGGTTCGGTGGGGGCTTTTCTCTACCCATCCATGTTAGTGGGCTGCAGTATTATTTTGCATCACCCTCTGGACCCGGGCTTGTTTTTAACCCAGCTGCAGGAGGAAAAAATAACCTTTACTGTGGCCCCGCCTGCGGTGCTAAATCAGCTGGCAAAAAATGAGGCAATGTGGAATCAGTTTAATTTTTCTGAGCTGCGCTCCATTGGCTCGGGCTCGGCACCACTGGCTCCTTGGATGATTGAGACCTTTGGCCAGAAGTATGGTGTAGAGGTGATTAACTTCTATGGCTCCAATGAGGGCATTAGTCTTTTTTGTACCCCCCAGCATGCCGCCGATGCCACAGAGCGCGCCACCATGTTTCCCCGGGTTGGAGCTGGCATAGAGGCTTGGGATTCCGAGGTCAACGCCATTGTCCGCAGCAAGGTAGTGGATGTAGATACTGGCGAAGAAATTACCGAGGCCGGTAAAGTTGGCGAATTATTGTTTGACGGTGCCACGGTGTTTGACGGCTATCTGGGCACGGACAATGCCGAAGTATTTACCGAGGATGGCTTTTTCCGCACCGGTGATCTGGTGGAATTATGTGCCGGGAATGGAACTGCGGATGGAGCTAAAGATAGCGCAGTGCCGCCCAACTTTTATCGCATTGCCGGTCGCTGCAAAGATATTATCAATCGTGGCGGTATGAAAATCTCGCCCATGGAAATCGATATTTTGCTGGAGGGTTTGCCCAATTCAGCCGAGGTGGCTGTGTGTGCCTACGCCGATGAGCGACTGGGGGAAAAGATATGTGCCTGTGTGGTAGTTGCACCGGATACTGAGCCCCCCAGCCTGGAGCTTATTGCTGAGTACCTGAGTGGGCAGGGCATCGCCAAATTTAAGCTACCAGAGCGCCTAGAGCTATTTACTGCCTTGCCGCGCAACCCGCTGGGCAAGGTGCAGCGGTTTCTGTTGCAGGATGCGGTGGAGCAACGAATTAAGGAGATAGGATAATGAGTGCACCTGTTTATGTGTTGGGCGGCGCGCAAACTGATTTTGCCCGCAACTGGGCGCGGGAAGGGTTGAGTATCTACGATATGTTCCGCGATACATTGGATAGCGCCCTAACTAAAACCGGTATCAGCCCAGAGCAAATTGAAGTGGGCCATGTGGGCAATTTTGTCGGTGACCTATTTACCGGTCAGGGATTAATTGGCGGTTTTTTTGCCGAAGCCTATCCCGAGTTGGCCTCTATACCCACCAGTCGCCATGAAGCAGCCTGTGCTTCAGGCTCCATTGCGCTGCTCAGTGCCATGCGCGATATAGAAGCCGGCCACTATGACCTGGCCTCTGTGCTGGGGCTAGAATTTATGCGTAATGTGGACGGTCGGACGGGCGCCGAATATCTGGGTGCCGCCACCTGGAAAGGTATGGAAGCGACCCATTGCGATTTCCCGTGGCCCTATATGTTTAATCAAATTATTGATGAATATGATGCCCGCCATGGTATTGATTGCGACCACTTAAAAACCATCGCCAAAATTAATTTTGATAATGGCCGTCGCAATCCCAATGCCCAGTCGAGAAACTGGCAGTTTCAACCCCAGAGTTACACCGATGATGACCAGTACAACCCGGTGATCGAGGGTCGGGTGCGCAAAATGGACTGCGGGCAGATTACCGATGGTGCCGCCTGTGTCTTTCTGGCCAGCGAAAAAGCTGCCCGGGACTATGCCGCCGAAAACGGTCTAAAGCTTGAGGATATTCCGCGTATCAAAGGCTGGGGGCACCGCTCTGCGCCAATTAGTCTGGATAGCAAGCTGGCGCTGAGCGCCGGCAACCCCATGCTATTTCCCCATGTTAAACAGATTATGACCGATGCCCTGGGACGTGCAGGCTTTGCCGATGTAACAGATCTGGACGGTTTAGAAACCCATGACTGCTTTACTATCACAGAGTATATGGCTATAGACCATATTGGATTAACCGCGCCCGGGGAGAGCTGGAAGGCGATTGCCGAGGGCCGTATTAGCATGGACGGAGATTTTCCCATCAATGCCAGTGGCGGCCTGATCGGGCTGGGGCATCCTGTGGGTGCCACAGGTATTCGCATGTTGCTGGACTGCGCCAACCAGGTGACTGGCCGCGCTGGGCCATACCAGATTAAAAACGCAGAAAATATGGCCACTTTTAATTTGGGGGGCAGCACTACCACCTGTGTCAGCCTGATACTGGGTGTTAACTAGTGCAGCCAGCGCTAATCTATGAGGCTATTCGCACTCCCCGAGGGCGAGCGCGATCCGATGGTGGCCTGGCAGATATTAGCGCCTTTGAATTATTAAAAAGCCTCTTTGATGCATTGGAACAGCGCACTGCTTTGGATAAAAACAGCGTTGAAGATCTGGTGTTGGGCTGTGTTACGCAGATGGGTGAGCAGGGAGGCAATATTGCCAAGACTTCATTGCTCTATGCGGGTTGGCCAGATGCTATTCCAGGCATGACCATCAACCGCTTTTGCTCTTCGGGGCTGGATGCGGTGAATATTGCCGCCATGAAAATCAATACGGGCCAGGCGAGTTGTACCCTAGCTGGGGGGATTGAAATGATGTCCCGTGTTCCCATGCTATCCGACCAGGCTTCTATGTTTGCCGATGGGGCGCTGGCGCTGGATAACCGTATGCTAATGATGGGCAGTGGTGCAGATCTGATTGCTTCGCTGAATAATATCAGTCGCCAGCAGGTGGATCAGATTGCACTGCAAAGCCAGCGGCGCGCAGCTCTGGCTCGCAACCAAGGATATTTTAAATCTATTATTCCAGTGTATAACCCAGTCAAAGATTGCTGGGTGAATGAGGATGAGTGCATTCGCCCAGAACTTGGCCCAGAGGATCTGGCTCAGCTAAAACCCTATTTTGCTGAGTTGGGAGCCACTGGGGTGGATGCTCTGCAACTGACTGAGCATCCCAGCCTGCAGGCAATTTCCCATGTGCATACGGCGGGCAATTCTCCAGCAATGGCAGATGCTGCCTCTCTGGTATTGTTGGGTGATAAGTCACTTCAGGGGCAGGGCTTGGTGCCCCGCGCCCGAATTCTGGCTGCCACCACTCTGTGTAATGATCCGCTGCAGGTGGTTTCCGGCTGCGCCGCCGCCACTGCAAAACTGCTGTTAGATCAGGGTTTGACCAGTGCTGATATAGATCTGTTTGAGCTTCATGAGGCCTTTGCCGCTACCAGTATTAAATGCCAGCGGGACCTGGATATAGGGGCAGACAGGCTAAATGTTAATGGTGGGGTGATTGCTCTGGGGCACCCTATGGGGGCCACTGGAGGAATTATGCTGGGCATGCTGATTGATGAACTTGAGCGGCGAGACCTGCAGACAGGCGTGGTAGCTACCAGCGGTGCGGCCGGTATTGGCACCGCACTGCTGATCGAACGAATTTAAGCTCTACCCACTTAACCTCTGACAAGTGGTCTGGTTAAGCAGGTGGGCCCACCTTCCCCTTGGCGGCTTATCTCCATGCCCCTATAGGTGGTTACATGGCATCCCGCCGCTTCCAGCCGCATTTTAACGCCGGGCAAATTCTCCAGCATAATGGCGCGGCGCGGGGCAACAGCCAGCACATTGCAGCCCATAATAAGGTATTCCTCCTCCGGCACATCAACAAAGCCAATGCCCAGTGTCTCAAGCCACTGGATAAAGCTGGCGGGCATAAAGGGCCTGTATATCAGGGCTAAATCCTGATCTATGGGTGAGATTATCGACATAAGATGCAGCACATCGTCTGGATGATCAGGTGCGGGCAACTCCACCTCATGCAGTTCAACATCCGGGCCCAGCAGCTCTTTGAGCTGTCTTATGCCCTCGGCATTGGTGCGCGGGCCAAGCCCTACTGCAGCATGATGTCTATCCAGCCAGATAAAGTCACCGCCCTCCAACGTGCCTGGCGCGCATATTTCTCCTGCGACTCTGTGCCCCGCAGCTTGATAGGCAGCGGCATTTGCCTTGGCTTCTGGGGTGCGACTGGCGCGGCCCATATTGCACAGAATTAAACCATTGGGGCTAATTAGAATACTGTCTCTGGTATAAATACTGTCGATAGTCAGTTTATTTGCGGACTCCAGATCAATCAGCTGTGCTCCAGTGCTGACCAGCAATTGTCGGAAGTTAGCGTATTCCACTAGTGCTTGTTCTATCTGTGGTTTGTTATGAAAGCGCAGCGGGCGCCACTCCTGCTCCAATTTGGCATCGCTAACAAAAGCATTGGCAGCACTGCGGATAGCAACCTGACTGAGTGCCGAGTATTCATCAAAATTGGCCATGGTTTTTCTCTTATTATTTTTTGACTAGTGCGTAGATTGGCATACCCATAAGGATAAGCATAAAGGAATAAAAAACGATCTCCCAGCCTGCGCCGTAAATGGCAAAAAACGCATAGGTGAAAGTCGCTATAGATAGGCCAATGGCGCGGGTGCGCTCAGGGCCGGGCTGATCAGATTTTAAAAAGTAAAACTCTGCAACTGCACAGAAGGCATAGGCCATCAATGTAGACAGGGTAGACAGCATAGCCATAAAGGTAAACGCGGCCACCAGTCCTTTGGTGTAGTTGAGAGTTAACAGTGCACTGATAAACAATCCAGACACAATATAGGCAAATTGTGGCGTACCACTGTCACTCAGGCGTTTAAACTGCTCTGGCAGTAGATTGTCTTTAGCAGCAGCCAGTGCCACATTACCAGCGGTCAATGTGTTGGCATTGAGAGAGCCCAGGGTTGATACCAGGGCACCCAGGGTAATCAGAGCAGCGCCTGCTGGCCCCATAACTTTACTGGCGGCCAGCGCAAAAGGTGCAGTTGAATTCATTAATTCGTCTGCCGGAACCAGCAGCGCAACCGCCATACTGACCAGTAGATAGATTGTCAGTATGCTGAGTACTGCAGCCACCAACACCCGGGGAATGGTTTTTTCCGGTTCGACCATATTGTCTGCAGGCACAGTAGCTGTCTCTATGCCCACAAAGGACCACATCACCAGAGTGGTCACTGTGGCCAACAGGGCTGCCGGATGAAGGTCGGTGGGATTGACCTCGGGCAGATTAGCGGGCTCCATAAAGCTAAAGCCGAGAATAATCATAAATAACAGAGGCAGTATTTTTATCAGGGTAGATACCAGCTGAAAACGACTACTGCTCTCTAAGCTGCGCACATTAAGCATCACAATAGACCATACCAGCGCCAGTGCGCAGAGCAGAGACAGTATTCTGGAGTCGGTGATCTGGGGCACAAACACGCCAAGATAGCCTACAAAGGCAATGGCGATGCCTGAGACTGCAGCTATACAGGCGATCCAGTAGGTCCAGGCAATCAGGAACCCGGCAAAACTCCCCAGCCCTGCTTGCACATAGGCATAGGGCCCGCCAATTTTTGGAATGCGCCGCACCAGGCGCGACAGGGATAGGGCCACCAGTAAGGTGCCACCACCGGCTATCAACCAGCCGGCCAACCCGAGCATGCCATAGGGTGCCAGCAATGTGGGCATCATAAACACGCCAGAACCAATGGCACAGCCTACAGCTATAGACCAGCCCCGCCAGAAGCCGATTTCTTTGTGGGCACTGGGATTTTTATTATTATTTTCCATTATTTCCCCCTAGCAGCCTGCACGTTAACAGGGAACCCTTATATTGACTAGAGGAAGTTGAGCATTGAGTGAGAGCTTGAATCTCATCAGTGATCGGGTTAATTTAACCACTGGGTATCAATAATCATAAGAGTTTTGGACATCTACCTGATGTCCAGTTGGGGGTCATCAATGAGAATCTACGGGGCAATAGCAGCTCTATCCGTCGTCACATCCTGTGGCGGAGGCGGTGGAGGCAATAATATTACAGTGCCTGTGGCCGCAGCGATTGGAGGGGGTTCCACAGCTACCACTCCATCCTCAGGCTGGATTGAGGGTCAGTATGACTCAGCTCGCAGTCTCGAAGGGTTTTGTGCAAACCCCAGGGCAGATTCTGCCTACGGTGATCGGGTTGGCAGCATCACCGACGAAAATTTCTGGATTAGATCCTATAGCAATGACACCTATCTCTGGTACAGAGAGCTCGATGATATTGACCCGGGAACTATAGACAGTACGGGCCAATACTTTGAGTTGATGAAAACCGATGCGCTGACCGAGACTGGAAATCCCAAAGATCAATTCCACTTTACCTATGATACCGAGGAGTGGGAGCTATTATCCCAGTCTGGAATTTCTGCCGGTTATGGCTGGGAGTTAGCTTTTGTAAGCACCTCGCCGCCGCGCAGTCTGGTAGTTGCATTTAATGAACCCAACACAGCTGCATCGGATAATAATGTTAGTCGCGGTGCCGTGATTGTATCGGTCGATGGTGCGGCGGTTGAGGATGGCTCTGCCGATACTCTTAATGCAGGCTTATTTCCCTCCGAACTGGGCGAGTCCCATACTTTTGTGGTCAGAGATCTAGGCGCCACTGAGACAAGAACTGTGGTGATGGAGAGTATGGAGATCACCAGCCAGCCAGTGAAGAATGTAAAAACAGTTGATCACAATGGAACCAAGGTAGGTTATCTGACTTTTAATTCCCATATTGCTACTGCCGAGCAGCAACTGATCACGGCAGTCAATCAGTTAAAGCAAGCCAATATTGATGAGCTGGTGGTGGATCTGCGTTACAACGGTGGTGGCTATCTTGATATAGCTGCGGAGTTAGCTTCTATGGTAGCCGGCGAGGCAGCCTCTGGGCGCATATTCGAAGAGACCACATTTAACGATAAGTATCCCTCGGTCAACCCGATTACCGGGCGCAATCTGGCGCCGACCTATTTCCCTTCAACCGCAGCTGGATTTTCGGCTGAGGAGGGCAGCCCACTACCCAAGCTCAATATGTCACGGGTTTTTGTGTTGGCCAGTGGTGGCACAGCTTCCGCCAGTGAAGCATTTATCAATGGCCTGCGGGGCATTGATGTGGAAGTGATTCTGATTGGTGCCAACACCAGAGGTAAACCCTATGGCTTTTACGGTATAGATAACTGCAGCACCACCTATTTCACCATTCAGTTTAAAGGTTCTAATGCCAAAGGCTTTGGAGAATACTCCGATGGATTTATTCCAGTGGATAGCGACGATATGTCCGCCGCTAATGTGCGTGGTTGCCTGGTAGAGGATGATCTGCAACATGCTCTGGGTGATCCTGAAGAGGCCAGATTTGCCGCGGCGCTAACCTTTATGGATACAGGCAGTTGCCCTGAGGGCAGCGCAGCTAGTAGTGCAAAATCTGCCACTGGTGGCGCGCAAAAAGTTTATGGGTCTGCCGATGGTGACATACAGCAGCCAGGATTTCCTGGCCGAATCCTGAGGAGTACCAGACCATGACTCAGCCTAGATTTTGGCGGCGCGCAATACAGTCCTGGTGGCTGCGCAGCCTAATATTAGTCGGTGCTCTGGGGGCTGTAATTATTCCCCAGACCGGCTCTGCTCCCCTGCCTGACTTCAGTCAGTATCAGGATGTACGGCAGAAAAAAACTGCGTTTTTTGACTATATGTTGCCGCTGGTCACTGAGAGCAACAGGCAGACATTGGAGCAGCGAGCGGAGCTTGAACTACTGGCGGGCAAAGCTGAGTTATCTGCCGCAGAGCGCAAAAAGCTCAGCCGGTTTGCCAGTGAATACGGCCTCAAGCCCGACGCCGAAAATACTCAGCTGCTGGAAAATCTATTGCTGCGAGTGGATAAGATACCAGCCTCACTGGCTCTGTCCCAGGCCGCGATAGAATCTGCCTGGGGCACTTCGCGCTTTGCGGTGCAGGGCAATAATCTGTTTGGCCAGTGGTGCTACAAAAAAGGCTGTGGCCTGGTGCCGCTGCGCCGCAACGCTGGTAGTAATCATGAGGTAGCAAAGTTTGCTTCTGTGGCAAATGCGGTGAATGCCTATATGCGCAATATTAATTCCCACCGAGCCTATTCCGACCTTCGAGCTAGTCGCGCGCAACTCAGAGAGTCCCAGCAGCAGGTAACCGGCCATCTGTTGGCCGAAAATCTACTGCACTACTCCGAATTGCGCGAAGTCTATGTGCATGAGGTGCAGGCGGTTATTAGAATTAATAAGCTTGGTCAGTATGATTGAATGGAGCTTTTGGTGTAGGGGCTTTTAATTCAGGAGCCACTATTCTAGGAGCTACTAATCTAAAAGCTGGATAAATTCGCCAGCTTCGATCAGTGCGCGCATATCACTGGAACCGCCGATCAGTACTCCTTTGACAAAAATCATCGGAAACGAGGGCCAGCCACTCCACATCTTCAGTGCATTGCGTCTGCGCCAGAGTTTGAAATAGTTACCGTACTCCAGATAGCAGTAATCAAGTCCCAGCTCGTCCAGCTGTTTGCGCGCTCTTTTGGGCGCGGGATTCTGGGCCATACCCACAACTACAATCTGATTATTGGCGATAGCAGCTTGCACCTCTGCCACTATATCTGCATGGTTGTTGTTAACCGTTGCCTGCACAGCCGGGTGAATATGGTTGTTATCGAGAATCTGTCTGGTCATTGTAAGCTCCCCTAGTTTGGTTTTTTAAGCAGCAGCGACAGTAGGGGATATTGATGGATTAGGCAATCAGTATTGTCTACCTCTATCTAATTCTCCAGCTCTGGAAGATCTTTAAATAGCTCTAGAGCTTCGGGGTTAGCCAGTGCATCCGTATTGTTGACTGCCTGCCCATGCACTACTTTGCGCACTGCAAGTTCGACAATTTTGCCGCTTATAGTTCGGGGAATATCTGTTACTGCAATCACCTTGGCGGGTACGTGTCGGGGAGTGGTTTCACTTCTGATGTTGCTGCGAATTTTGCCTATCAGTTTATCATCGAGACTGAGGCCCTGGCGCAGCACAACAAATAATACCACTCGCACATCATCGTCCCAGTCCTGACCAATGCAGATGCTGTCCACTACCTCATCCAGCTTTTCTACCTGGCGATAAATTTCTGCGGTGCCAATACGCACACCGCCCGGGTTTAATACCGCATCGGAACGGCCGTGAATAATCACTCCATTCTGAGCAGTGATCTCGCCGTAGTCTCCATGGGCCCAAATATTGGCATAGGTCTGGAAATAGGCACTCAGGTATTTTTTGTTCTCCGGGTCATTCCAAAAATAGATAGGTGCTGAGGGAAAAGGCTTAACGCACACCAGTTCGCCTTTTTGCTCAGTGACAGAGCGGCCCTGTTCATCCCATATTTCCACAGCCATACCCAGACCGCGACATTGAATTTGACCCTCCCAGACCGGCAGCGTGGGATTGCCCAGCACAAAGCAGGACAGAATATCTGTGCCCCCAGAGATAGAGGACAGACAGAGATCGGCTTTAATATCCCGGTAAATATACTGGAAACTTTCATGGGAGAGCGGAGAGCCAGTGGAGAGTATGGCCTTTAAACTTGCCAGTTGATGGCTTTCTCTGGGCACCACATGGGCCTTCTCCAGTGCGGCAATATATTTAGCGCTGGTGCCAAATATATTGATCTTCTCCTGCTCGGCCATATCAATCAGTGATCTGGGTTCCGGGTAAAAGGGCGAGCCATCAAACAGCACAATACTGGCTTCAGTGGCCAGGCCTGCCACCAGCCAGTTCCACATCATCCAGCCGCAGGTGGTGAAATAAAACAGCACATCATCTGGCTGTAGGTTGCTGTGTAGCTGCTGTTCTTTAAGCTGTTGAAGTAATGTGCCGCCTGCACCGTGAACAATACATTTAGGGGCGCCGGTGGTGCCTGAGGAATACATAATGTAGAGAGGGTGATCAAAGGGCAGCTGCTCAAATTGCAGTTTTGGAGTGTTTTCCTTTACCAGAAAATCGCCGTAATCCATTGCCTGAGGAATATCTGTTACTGCCTCGGTGACCTTTACTAAAACCAGCTGTTCTATAGAGTCTATTTTGGCGCAGATCTGTCCTATACGCTGAGTGGAATCTATGGTTTTACCATTGTAATAATAACCATCGCAGGCAAATAGCACCTTGGGTTCGATCTGACCAAAGCGATCCATTACCCCATTGATACCAAAGTCCGGCGAGCAGGACGACCAGATAGCGCCAATACTACTGGTGGCTAACATGGCCACAATAGTCTCTGGGACATTGGGCATAAAGCCCGCTACGCGATCACCTGCTGCCACCCCGGCACTGCGCAGTGCCGCGGCCAGCTGGGCCACTTGCGTATAGAGTTCTCTGTAGCTCAATGTGCGGCGGGCGCCATTTTCCAGGCGGGCAACTATGGCAGTTTTATCACTGCGATTGCGCAGCAGGTTCTCGGCAAAATTAAGCTTTGCACCCTCAAACCATTGGGCGCCGGGAAACCTATCGCCATGCTTTAGTATGCCGGTATAGGGCTGTGACGAGCGAATATCTGTGTAGTGCCATAGCTGCTCCCAAAACTGCTCTGGGCTGTCGATAGACCAGCGGTGTAGCTGCTCGTAATCACCAAAACTGAGGTTTAAGTTGGACTCAAGCTGCTGCTGAAATCGTCGCATATGACTGTTGTCGATTTGTTCAGCACTGGGCTGCCATAAAGCTTGCATGGTTGAGACTCATTAATGGGTAATTGACCTAGGTTGCCCTAGCTCTATAATTAACTCAAATAGTATTAAATGATTAATTAATTGATAAAATGGAATAATAATTTTACTGATGAATATTAGTGTTAAACAGTTGCGCGGTTTTGTCGCCATCGCTGAGGCGGGCAGTTTTGCCGAAGCCTGTGAGCATCTGCATCTCTCCCAGCCCGCACTCAGTGCCTCTATTCGCAAGATGGAAGAGTCGCTGGGGGGCCAGCTCTTTGCCCGTTCGACGCGCTCAGTGGTGTTAACGCCAGAGGGTGCAGAGTTTCTGCCCGTGGCTCGCCGTTTACTAATGGACTGGAATGAGGGCTTTGAGGATCTGCGCGGGCTATTTGCGCTGCAGAGGGGCAAGCTGAGTATCGCCGCCATGCCGTCCTTTGCCAGCAATTGCTTGCCCCGCACATTGGTGGCGCTTGTTCAGCGCTTTCCCAATATCAATATCAATGTACAGGATATTGTGATGGAGGAAGTGATCAGTGCGGTGCAGTCCGGGCGGGTAGAACTGGGTATTACCTTTGAGCCGGACAGTATGGATGGACTTGATATCCAGCCTCTATTTAATGATCGATTTATCGCCATTCTGCCCCCGCAGCACCATTTTGCAACAGATGCTGAGGTCGCCTTTGCTGACTTGCTAAGTTATACATTGGTATCTTTAAATCGCGGCTCCAGCACCAGGCGCTGGACTGATAATGCTATTGACGAGGCCGGCCGCAAACCGCCACATATCTTTGAAGCTTTTCAGCTGACCACGGTGGGCGCAATGGTCGCCGCAGGTGCTGGAGTGGCGGTGGTTCCAGCTCTCTGCCAGCAACAGATGGAGGCGCTTGGGGCTATCTGTGTACCTATATCCCATGGTGGCATAGAGCGCCAGGTGGGTATCTTCACCCGCCGCCGTCAGGCACTGTCCTCGCCAGCACAGAAGTTTGTTGAGCTGTTAATAGAGGCAAATACCCCAATGGCCTAGTCAGGCTATTGGTTATAAGATTCGGACTCTGACCTCAGCAAGCCATAACAGGTTTATGGCTGCTATTTTTCGAGGGCCAGCATATAGGTGGCTACAGCCATCTGGGTTTCAGCATCCAGATAGTTCTGTGCCGGCATAGGTGGGAAGTTATCGCGCTTTTTTACTGGCGCATTGATATATTCCACCAGTGCCTCAGGGTTGCCCGCATACATGGCTTGAATAACCTGTACAGAGGGCCCAATCAGTCGGCCTGTATAGCTGTGGCAGCCAGTGCAAACACCCAGATAGGCAATCTCACCGCGTTCCGACGGGTGAATCACGCGGCGATCGGCGCCGCCGGCCACCAGGTAGTTATCTATGCTGTCGGTGTTAGTGAAGTCGCAGTCCCCATAGTTGCCAATACCCACGGCTCTGTAGCGGTGGCGGTTGACTATGCAGCTGCCCTCGCTGGAGCCCACATGGACTATATCCACCAGACCAGTGTGCAGTTCGGTCAGAGCTACGGCTTTAACTTCGGCGATGGTGTCGTAGCCATTGTTGAGCATGACATTGTCCAGAATCATGGTGCGATCGGAGTTGGGGTCCGATTCCACATCCATGGTAATGGTTGTGGCAAAGCTGTGGTCATTGACGATAATGCCGGCGGTTTTGTTGCCGGAAATAATATTGCCCTCAATAATGACATCGTCGGCGGCCATCACCAGAATCCCGGTGCCAGCTGGGATGCCAGAGACAATAGAACCAGGCGCACCAAAGTTAGGGGTGTTGTTGTTCAGCACAAAGTTATTGCGAATAATCACATCTTCGGTGGTTTTAATCGGCAGGCCGGGGGTGACAAAGGCCAGAATACCGCCTGTATTATTGTGGGCATTGTTGTGTTCGACAATGGCATGGCGGCTGTTTTCAATTTCGATGCCAGCCACGCTGTCGAATACCTCATTGTAGGCCACATGAATATTGTCACTCATGCCTATATAGATTGCCGCATCTTCAATACCTGAAACCACATTGTGTTCCACCAGACCGTTGGTACCCAGCTGGGGGAATATGCCGTAGATGCCGGTATCTACAATCACATTGTTGCGAATCTCAAAATTATTGCCGGCCTGGCCCATAATGCCATTGCCTTTGTATTTGGTAATGCGGAAATTCTCGATCACCACATTGTTGCCAGAGTAGAGAATGGCATCGTTGAGTTTGCCCAGGCCATCCATTGTGGCGCGCTTGCCTTCCTGGATTACACCCAGCAGGTGAATATCGTCTTTATCTATATACACAGTCTCTGAATAGATGCCGGGCATAACTTGAATGGTGTCGCCAGGCTGAGCCGCTTCCACCGCAGCCTGAATAGAATCGCCATCCTTAACCAGATGAATCTGGCCCTGCTCGGTGCGCAGGGCGACCGCACCCTCAGGCTGCACAGCAGCTTGCGCTTCAGGCTGGTAGCCTCCGGAGTAACTGGCACCACCCATAGAGCTGGTGATAACCGGAGCAGTATTGTTATTACTGCCGAGAATCCAGCCGCCGGCAAAGATAATAATCACAAGTACGATTTTGATTTTATTATTCATTATTATTCTCCTGATCTACTGGTGAGATCATTTTTATTACATCAATCTTTAATGCAGCAATCCCGAAGGTACTTGCTGGGGGATTTCAGGCATAAAGCTTTCATCGCTCAATGCGCCCATAAAATCTACTAACCGATCCAGCTCACTGGGGGTCAAATTGGGTTCGGATATATGCCAGTGCAGCAATAGCTCCTCGCCCTCAGGTACGGCATGGCCGCGACCCTTGGTATAAAACTCTGTGGCCTCACGCAATGTAGCAAATCTTCCGCTGTGCATATAGGGCGCAGTGAGTGCAATATTGCGCAGGGTTGGCACCTTGAAACCACCCCTTAACCGCTCGGCACCAAAGGTGGCTTGAGCACCAATATCTCTGGGCATTCCCTCTGGTTCTGGGGTGCCAATAACTGCGACCTGCTGATTAGTAAACAGCGGCGGGGTATGGCACTGGGAGCAGCGAGCTACAAATGAGCGGAATACATTCAGCCCCTCGAGCTGTTCTGGGTTAAGCGCCTTGCTGTCACCATGGGCATAGCGGTCATAGGGGCTGTTGAGGCTGATCAACGAACTTTGAAAGGCGGTTAGTGCAGTGGTGATATTAGCGATCACCATAGCATCTTCAGAGTTGGGGAAGGCCTGGGTAAAAAGCTCTGGGTAGGCGTCCACCTGGTTTAGATTGGCCATTAACTGTTCAGGGGTGTTGGCCATTTCCAATTCGGAAAACAATGGGCCCAAAGCCTGCTGCTCAAGGCTATCGGCCCGTGCATCCCACAGCAATGACTTAAGAAAAGCGCTGTTCCAGAGGGTGGGGGCTGAGCGTGGATGCAGCTCACCACTGGCGCCCACGCTGCGTGCCATACCATCGCTAAAGCCCTTGGCCGGGTTATGGCAGTTGGCACAGGACAGGTCTTTATTGCCCGACAGTACGGGGTCAAAAAACAATAGTCTGCCCAGATCAATCTGTTGCGGGCTAAAGCCATCGCGGTGATGGGGCAGGGCGGTTTTTAGACCCCCAAGTCCCTGACCCTGCAGGGAGTCATAAAGTTGGTAGAGATTGCGTAACTGACATTGGTTGTCGCTGCTCAGGGCAAAGCTTGGGGGGCATTGATCATTTAGATCAATGCCGCTGGCTGAGGAGTAAGGCGACAACAATAGCACCAGCCAAAATAGGAACCTGGTTCTAAGGGCATTCGCTCTATTAGCTCCGGCCATCATCAGGGTAGGGGCGTTTCCGCGACTGCGCCTGAACTGATCATTTCGTCAATAGCATCGTTGTTCCAGCCCAGTTCCGCCAGAATACTGCGGCTGTGTTGGCCCAGCAATGGACTGGGTTCAGCCTGGGATGCTGGCGCGCCTTCGAATTGCACCGGCGGCGTAGGCACAGTTAATTTCCCCATTGCTCGGGTGACATAGGTTTCAAGAGCGCCAATGGCTGCTATCTGTTCGCTGGATTCCAGATGATCCCGCTGTACACAGGGTGCGCAGGGCACATCTGCGGCGACCAGAACTTTCATTGCCGCCTCTACACCTATATCTAGGCGTGGATTTTTAAGCACCTGGGTGACCTCGCGCATATTGGTCATCCGCGCGGGCACCGAGTTATAGGGTGGAGTGCCCAATAACTCTGGATAGCCGAGCATGGGCAGCAATGCTTCCCAATGGTTATCCCTCAGGGGCGCGACCGCAACAGCGCCATCGCTGTAATTAATCGTCTGGAAGTATTCCGAGCCCGGCGACATAGTAAATCTGTCATCGTCTTTTAAGGTTCTGTGCATCATGCCGTCTGGCCACATAAAGGCGATACAGGCATGGAGCATGGAAATATCAATATGCTGGCCCTCACCAGTGGTTGCCCTTGCAAGCAGTGCCGCAGTGGCTGCCTGAGCAACGGTATAAGCTGTTACTTTGTCGCAGATAAAGGTGCGGATAAAGTCAAACCTGTTGTCATCTGGCGCCTGTAGGTCGGTAAAGCCGGCCATACCCTGAATAACATGGTCAAAGGCGGGGAAGTCGGCCATGGGGCCCTGGGTACCAAAGCCGCTGACCGCCACATAGATTAGCTGGGGATTAATCTTGCGCAGCACCGCAGAGCTGAGACCTATACGGTCCATTACACCTGGGCGGTAGTTGTGTAACAAGATATCGGCGTTGGCGGCAAGTTTTTTCACCGCTTCAACACCGGCGTCAGATTTAAGATCTATGGCCAGGGACTGCTTGCCGCGATTACAGTTATGGAAAAATCCGGAGACCCCACTCTTCTGAGTTCCCAGGGGACGCATCTGATCGCCACCCACAGGGGGTTCAACTTTGATGACATTGGCTCCCTGGGCAGCCATGGTCTGAGCCGCCAATGAGCAGGTAATCATATTGGAGAGTTCTACTACTTCTAGCCCCGCCAGAGGCTGGCGAGCGCTGGGTATTGGTTTGGTCATCCTGTGCCTCACCTGGTTATTATTATTTATTGTTGTGCAGTTTTATTAGGTTACTTTATCGTAAACACCCACCATTTGGCGACTTAATGCCAGGAGCTGCCCGTTGGGATGGTAAATTTTCCCCTCAGTATGGGCATAGCCATGACCAGCCTGAATGGCTATGCATTCGTAATAGAGCAGATCCTCGACTTCAAGGGCTGCTCTGGGATGCATAAACTCAATATTCCAAGTAATGGTACTGCTGGGTGCTCTGCTGGTCATCATGGGCAGTATAGCTGGGGGCCATGCGTCAATCAGTGCCAGAATACTGGCATCATTAAGTGTTTCGCTGGGCTTGGAGAAACCCATCCAGCCGGTAATCAGGCTGTGGTCTGAGCCGGTAAAGGGTAGGTTGTCATTGGTCTGGCGAAGATCAAAATAGCCGACGAAATGAGGTGCCGAACCCTGTTTAAATGTGAATGCCATCTCACTGGTGTCTTGCACCGCCACTGGGAACTGTTTGGCTGGAAAGTCGATGCCAATAGCGGAGACACGATCGGAGGTAAAGCAGGCGACTATCTCGGTTTTGACCTCACCCGCCTGCAGCAGCTGCCCTTCAATTTGGGTCACAGATCTTCCCTGGGATAACACTCGATGGCGAAATTCGCAGGGTACCTCCGCTATTACCGCTCCGCAGAAATGGATATTGACAGTGCGAAGATCACGGCCGGTCAAATCATGGTTGGATTCTATGTGCACCAATACCAATGCGGCGGTCAGACCGCCAAAAATACTGCGGCCCTGGCCCCACTCCACACTGATAGGGAACTCAGTTTCAGTTTTGGCCAGATCGCGATAATGTAGAAATTCCATACTGTTCCTTTTGGGTCTAGCAGATGCACCAGATTCAGACTTTAGTGTCTATTTCTAGGCTCAGCTGGTAAAGGCCAGAATTAGACCAAGGAGTTCTGCTAGGTAGTTTGTGGAACTGGACTAGCCATCGCCGCAAGTCACCTTTATGATCTAACTAAACCTAATAATAAGAATTTATCCTATGACAAACTTACTTGCTCAACCTTTAACCTTGCCCTGTGGCGCCACTTTGCCTAATCGCCTGTCCAAGGCTGCGATGACCGAGGGTCTGGCCACTGCCCAGGGAGTGCCCACCCCGGAATTGGAGCGCCTCTATGGTATCTGGAGTGATGGGGGTGCCGGCATGTTGCTGTCGGGCAATATTCAGATAGATAGAGATCATCTGGAGCGCCCGGGCAATGTAATTGTTGACTCCGAGCCCAATCCAGAAATGCAGGCGGCACTAGCGAGTTGGGCAAAGGCCGCCACCCGCAATGGCAACCACTTTTGGGCGCAAATCAGTCATGCGGGTCGTCAAACGCAAAAAATTATCAACAAAACTCCCAAGGCGCCCTCGGCGGTTAAGCTGGGATTGCCCGGTGGTCAGTTTGGTGAGCCTGTAGCGCTTACCGCAGAGGAGATTGCCGAGATTGTACGTCGCTTTGCTGTCTGTGCAGCAGCGGTTAAGGCTGCTGGCTTTACTGGTGTTCAGGTGCATTCTGCCCATGGCTATCTATTCAGCCAGTTTTTAAGCCCG
>Ga0115008_10000348_pt1 | contig 33625 bp, 22 predicted proteins | sample FraStrMetagenome_FD_87164 | JGI IMG/M metagenome (GOLD analysis project Ga0115008, IMG submission 87164) | Marine eukaryotic phytoplankton communities from Arctic Ocean - Fram Strait ARC3M Metagenome | ecosystem: Environmental > Aquatic > Marine > Oceanic | place: Fram Strait | collected... | reverse complement strand
ATGAACATATCATTGAATTCAAGCTGTCCTAGTTTATATCCTTTTTCATATCATAATGGTTTTTATTGTTTTCTGAAAGATGGTGGTGCAAAAAAGGGTGATGTAGGTGTGATGTCCATAGGGACCACCCCTATGGACCCCGATTTTCTTAGGGGTGGTTCAACCACCCATAAGGTATTTTTTCCTCATTTCAGAATTTCAATAAATAGCCCAGGTTCATGAATGTATAAAATAAGCTACAATTCTCCAAATACAATAAAATGATTATCTATAAAAAGACGAACGACTCTATTTTTTAGGCATAGTTTTGGCTTTGACTTAATCATTATATTGCACAAATTATGTCTATTTATAAGTTAGGGGTAACTACCCCTAAGGATCGCTCATCAGGGTTATGTACTGAAGTGCATTACTGACTGCCCCGATCGATCCAGATGGGATGGCGAAATAAATCATTCACGAAATTCTCAAATCATACACAAAAAATGTATTAATGTAGTTGCTTTATTAACACAAATTACAAATTCATTCTGATTCTGGGATCAAAAACCAATATTGCGAGGCATAAAGAGCAAAAATGAAGCGCAACGAGCAGGCATGACATGCATGTGTTGAAATATTTGTCTAGTCACGATGATTACATAATGTAAGTTGTTTCTAAGTATAAAAAATGGGCTACATACAGCTTACTCGTTATATGTAGAGTGTTCTAGTTCTCTCTATATGAACGTTTGCCTATTTCTTCACAGTTTCTGAATTCTTTCATTCTTCCATTCTCTCATTTATTTTTTTGTATGACCCAGTACACGTGTGTCGTTAGCGCAGGAGTATGGGCACGAGTCTCTCTCCACCCTCATGCGAAATTTAGAAGTATTAATATTACCGGTAGTATTTCTAACAATCTAGAACCTCTACTTCTTACGTAACGAAACTTTTAAAAAATAAATCTAGACAAAATTGCTCGATACTACACAGCAATAAATGGTTTAATGGGACGATCGCAATAATATGTCTGACCCCATTTTTTCGCAATCTCTGATGACTACTTGCATCCTTTTGCAAACTAAATAATCTTGAGGAGTCATCATCTCGTATACTGCTCCAATTAGTCAAGAGAAGGGACATCAACTCCATGCTTCTTGTACATGTCCATAACGACCTGTACATCACGCTTCCCACCCATAATAATGGGACACTTGCAGTGAATGGCATCAGGTGTCAACTCAATTACACGCTGGACCTTGCCCTCAAACAAACCGGTACTAGCAATTCCACCGGCCTGTTCAATGATCAATCCCATAGGAATACCCTCATACAAGCATCGAAGCTTTCCCTTGGGGGATTTCCTGTCAGCCGGATAGAGGTAAATACCTCCATAGAGAAGGGTACGGTGGATATCGGCAACCATTGAACCAACGTAACGAGCAGCATATGGCTTTTCACCATTTTTGAAGTGATCAATAGCATCTATGATAGGCTGATCCCAATGCCTAGCATTACCCTCATTACATGAGTAAATCTTCTTTCCACCGTCCTGGGGCATCATCATTTTTGGTCTGGTGTGGACGAATTCTCCAATGGTGGGGTCAAGACAAAAGCCGTGTACACTTCCACCCCTGAAAGTAAAGACAAGCTCGGTCGCGGAACTGTAGGTAACATAACCAGCACACAGACACTCGGTACCAGGGCGAAGTAAATCTTCGACAGTGCCCTCGCTACCCTCCTTAACTTCAAAGACACTGAAGATAGTACCGACGCTAACATTACAGTCGATATTGCTACTTCCATCAAGTGGATCGAAAGCAACGCAGAATTTTCCTCTCTGACCTTCCGCAACGATGATAGGCTCCTCATTCTCCTCACTAACGAGAACAGCACACACACCACTGTTCACTAACGCATTGATCATCATATCATTGGACATAACATCAAGTTTCTTCTGATCATCACCAGTGCTGTTAACCTCACCGGCAAGTCCGTACAAGGAATGGACTCCAGCACGGCTAACGGCGGAAGAGATGAGCTTGCAGGAGGTAGCAATAGTGTTGAGCAGAAGGGTAAGCTCATGATCCCTCGTGTTTTGCATAACAAAACGGTTCAATGTTTGGGCGTTCTGCACAAGAAAAAGGTCGGACAAATTAGCAGAATTTTGGAATTAGCACAAACATCGCATAGCTTGTCACTAGAGTGTTCAAAGAAACCTAATCCCATTCAGAAAGTGAATACAGCAGACCCTTTTCTTGCGATTGGTTTCGGTCTTCTCGGAGGAACATTATTATCGTTCGCGTCGCACTGGAAATATATATCCTTCGCGTCTTCATTCATCCCTGTTTCAATACATATATTTCACACATCTACAACAATACCACTTACCACGTCGAAAGCTTTATCAGTCATGTTTGCGTTGGGGTCTCGATTTCACGTTACGTGTCAATCAAATTACTTTTTGTGCCTGTGTTGATGGAAAGATTCTCGTTTGGAAGAGAGAAGACGATGTGTTCGATCAAACTCGTATTCGACACGCATGCCATCTTATAGCTAAATTAGAGATTGTCGAAAATACGTGACTGGTACGAATTTTCTTGCTTGTTCATTTTCACTTTTCACACATGTCAGAATTCCAAGACATACCGACATACCGATACAGGTATTGGTCACAGGTACACTATTTTTTTTCCAGTTCCAAACATATATATGTATATCTTGCACAGAGTCTGAAGAAGATGGCTTGAAAGCAGATGGTAGAGATATTCTGCGGTTCTATATGCGTTGATTGCCTTTCTTAAGGTTTCCTTAGCTACCGGTAGCCACAAACACTTCTAGTTGTTGATTTGATTTTACGATAGTTGTTCCTTCATCAAGTATTCTGAGTTGGGATTTTCTCATACATAGTCCACCCAAAGTCAACCGATCATTGGCAGACACATGCTCGAAGAGTTCTCCGTAGACTTATGTGAGATAATGCTTGCCGTTGGAAACTAATAAGGCTTAACTTCCAAACAAGAAGTTTTATCTCTCTATTTCGAAACATTTCTAGTTGGTCATGAATGGAACGACATAGTTGAAGCTAATCCCTGAACGCATTCTAATTCCAGTGAACGGTATAAACAAAAGCTGGTTGTTGACTGAGTTTTCACTAGAGATAAAATCTTGACAGATAGTTAACATTAAATCAAAACTTTGTCTACAAAATTAAACATAAGACCCCTCATGCTGATGGTAATTAATGCTTCAAATAATTAAGCCTGTGGACGCTTTATAATTTTGACTTGATTTGCGATGATAGTAGCAAACATCATGTCAAATTCAATTGTTTTTTCAAAAACTCGTAAGTTACAAACATTGTTCCAACGAAAGGTACTACCTTCATCAGCTCCGGCTTAATACCGCGATAAAGGCCTTTTGGTCCTTCTTCCCTTAATAAATTCATAAATTGCTGTCTCCCAGAGAGACATTCTTTGAGGCAAACCGAAAACAGTAAGTAATAATTAATGTTTTATGAAACTTTCTATTGAATTTATTAACACTCACCCTCTTTGCTTAAATGTAAAGACTGAATTTGCATTCTTCGCCTAATAGTATCAAAAGGAAATGTGACAAAGGCTGAGATTGAACCAGATGTCGCTCCGCAAAGCAAAGTGAGCCATATGCCAAGGCTGCGATCACCATCGTCATCTACCTTTCGAAGGTTGTAGAAAAGATCATCATCCAACACATATTCTTTTAAGGTACCGTAAACAGTATATGATATGGCAAAATTTGGTACAGCCACGAATAGCGTTGGGCCAATACCTGTATAGAAACCCGTAGCACCCTCAGTTCTTAATATTTTTTGAAATGCATCGTAAATTCCTTTGTAATTCTCTTTCCCCGGAAGTTCTGTAGTCAACCTCGTTCTGATCAGGTCCAAAGGATAACATGCTATGCAAGCTGAACTTCCCGCAAAAGCCCCAGCAATAAACCGATTGATAGGACTTGCTTCATTATCTTTCTCTCCGTAATTTTTTCGTTGTGATAAGAAATCAAGTGTATTTTCGTAAACAAAAAAGTTTATTGCACTAAAAGGAAAGCGATGTAGAACTTAAAGAGGAAAGGCGTGAATGTGTATGAATTCAGAGGCTTCGCGAGAATGCAAAGAATTGGAACACACCTGAAGTTAAATTTCCCTTCCAAAAACTTAAGATACCGCCTCTCTGCATAATCTTTAATGCACCTCCCGAAACGCTGTCGGCATATTTAGGGGAATATTTCTTAGTCGTAACTAGAGAATGCACTTGGAACAAAATCGTCAACCTACTTAAAGGTGCTGTCGCAGTTTTCGCCACGGAACCAGCCAATCCTCCACAAAATAACTGCTTTCCAGCTTCTATTATTCGGCTCTGAATTTGATGTTTAGGTGGAGTTTCAACGTCGCTAGAGTTTTCTTGACTTGAGAGCGAGGGTCTTGTCATGGCCATTCAATTTTTCTCTTTTCTTTCAAGGATGTGTTTTGTGTCTTGTGTCAGTCAGCACTTGCTTGCTATGCGATGGTGACCAGTGGCCAGTGGCCAGTGGCAGTGGCAGTGGCAGGATGTGAAAGTTTCCAAAACAAACGGTTTTGAACGAAAATAGATATTATCGGTTCTGATCTGATGCTGATGTCACCGAAGTTATTTTTCCACACGAACGTAGCAAAGAGAGAATCATTTTTGACTATTGTTATATTTTTTTAAGGTGTATCAAGTTTTGCATACCTTGTACTTTGTTAAAAGCGTGTTCATTTAGGGTAAGTCAAGTTGAAGGGAATGGTGGGATCTTTGAGAGGACGCGTCATCATCGTTCAACTGATGCTGGTGCTTGAGATGGTATCTTTGATACGAGTCCGAGGATTTGCCGGTGCGAGATATTCGTTTCATTGCGGGTTAGTAAATAATTTTGATTTGTATTATCTTCGAAAAGCATTGAAAAGGATATTGCGCTATGTTTTGTGACATTATTTGTGAAGATATTTTGTGTGTTTCCTTTTTAGACTAAAAAGTGGCTAATCCTCTGTGCTTCAAATTTTCGTATTGACAAAAAAATATAAAGACGAACAACTTATTGCAACATGTCAGCCGGTATTGGATTCATTGGTTTGGGTATTATGGGAGACGGGATGGCTGCGAGGTTGATAACCGAAGGTGTTTGTGGTCAGAGCGCGGATAAACCTTTGGTGGTCTGGAATCGCACTCAAAGTAAGGCCATTGCTTTTGCTGAGAAATTCAAAGCAACTGGAAGCAATGTCATTGTCAAGGAAACGGCAAAAGAGGTCATCGAAGCGTGTGAAATAACCTTCAGCATGCTTTCGACGCCGGAAGCATCACGTGCTGTATTTGAACATGAGAGTGGGGTTTTGGCTGGTGTTTCTAGTGGGAAGAAAATTGTAGACTGTGCAACGCTCGCGGAAGAAGATATGAAAAGGATGAATGCTGCAGTGCTCAGTAAGGGTGGTATATTTTTGGAGGCTCCTGTGTCTGGAAGCAAAGGGCCTGCATTGACAGGAACACTTATTTTTCTTTGTGCTGGTGACAAAACTCTTTTTGAAGAAACCGAAGTTACAATGTTGAAAGCAATGGGCAAAGCAAGTCATTTCTTCAGCGAAGAGGTTGGATATGGAACGCGAGCGAAACTTGTTGTAAATTCGTTGATGGGAACCATGATGGCAGCTTATGCTGAAGGCTTAGCTTTAAGCGACGCTGTTGGTCTTGATCAAAGTAAAATGATAGAGGTTATCGGACAGGGTGCAATACAGAGTCCTATGTATGCATTGAAGGGACCGAAAATGGCAAAACACGATCATGCCCCCAACTTTCCCTTAAAACATGCTCATAAGGATATGAAGTTAGCTTCAGATATGGCAAAAGATGCTGGTGTTGAATATTCTGTCATGGACAGCGCCGAGATGCTTTTGAAGGAGGCCCGAGAAGATCCCAGTTTGAACCTTGCTGACGAAGATTTCAGCGCGGTTTACGAAAAGGTACTAAATAAAAAAGCGTGAACAATGCAGAATGTTGAAGCTTAAGTTGTTTCACTACAATTGCAAATCCTTCCACCAGAGAGATAGTACATATGAATTTACACAAACTTAACTTTATCTTTTAGTGAGTCTCCGGGAAAAAAACACTAATAAGGTACACGCTAAGTGTGCTTTCTAAGTGAGATCGGCAACAACAGCAATAGCGATAATAAATATTACAAGAATAGATGTCAACAATTAGAGTATATAGTTGAAAAATAAACAGATCTAGTCTATCGAGATGACAGAAATAATTATTGAGACCTTGTAATTAGCTTGATTTTATGGATTCTTCGCTGCTTTACCTTCACCGCTATCCACAGATTCTTCGTTGGACGAAACAAAACTTTTCACGGGGCTAGTATCTTTCGTATCTTCTTCGTCGAGAATTGCTTTGGCTGCTCCTAAGGCATCTGACACCTCCCGCCCTAAGTCGGCATCAATAGTATCAGAAATTTGTTTGCCAACGTCACCGTCTTCAATAATTTCGGCAGTTGATTTTGACGCATCAGCTGCTGCTTTCCTTGCTCGAACTAGAGCTTCGTCAATTTCCTCAGAAAGCTTTTCTCTCTTAGATATTTCCTCAAGTTTTGCTTCTTTCCGCTTTTCAACAGCGGCGTTAATTGCCTGCTCTGCCGTGTTTTTTGTAAAGCCCGCTGCGCTTTTCGTCGCGAACCATACCGCTTTCCCTGTTGCATTAAGTGCTACTTTTGCCGTATTTCCTGCTATATCGAGTGCAATTTCTTTTTTCGTTTTTGGCGGTGGTGGAGGAGGAGGTGGGGGAGGCTTGGGTTTCTCAACACCTGTCATTACTTTCACCGTCGTACTGACATTTTCAACTGCTTTTGAAATACTTTCTACTTTATTATTGGTGTCCGAAATAGATTTTTCGACAGCGAATTTTGCATCATCAATTGTTTTCTTCACATTGGAAGGGATGGATCGTACGTCGTCAACAACTTCCGTGGTAATACGCTGGGCGTTTTCAATTGAATCCTTAACCTCGTTACCTTTTTGCTCAATCTTCGACGGTATTCCTTTTATTTCATCTAAAGTATTTTCTAATTGAGAAGGTATCTTTTGAACAGCCTCTATTGTCGAGTCTGCAGTTTTCTTTGTTAAGGCGTTTGAATAGATCTCTGAAAAATGAAGGTTGTAAAATGTAATTGCCTTACCTCTACATCCTTGGCAACTTCCGCAAGCTTCTGCGGCGTTTCTGCTGCTATGTTATAAGCACTGTTGACAGTATCAACAAGTCCAAACGCCGTGTCCTTGATATAAGGTTATAAACATATTTTGGCGACATTTGTGGTAGAATTAAAATAATTTGAACTTACCTTCAACTTATTGAAGGCTACTTCACGCTCAGCATCTCTTTTACGTTTCAATTTAAGTTCTTCAATTCGTTTCAATTCCATTTCACCTCGCATTCTTTGAATCGGATTCGTGCTTTCTAGTAGGGGTGAGAGCTTTTGATAATCTGAACTTACTTCATTTGTAGATGCCTTGGAAATTGCCTTGAGGGTATTGACATCGTCTGAAAACCCTTGCTTATCTTTTCTCGCTTTCTTCACTGTTAAAGCATCCACTGCCCCATAAAATATGTCTTTCGTCTGACCAAATACTCCGACTTCTTCTTCATCGAAACTTTCGTTTTCGTATTGTTTCAGAATCCTTTGCCCTGGACCCTCTTGCTGTCCCTCTATTTCATCCTCCCTGCTAATTTTCAGAGCATATCCATCAATTGGTTTTACCGGAGTTTGTTCTTTGCCCTTTTGAAACAACAATCCCTTCGTTCCATCAATGGCATCATACATGACATCCTTGAATTTACCAAACGCGCCCACATCACTTTCATCCTTGGACGATGCAGCAAATAATTTAACCTGATAAGAATTCAATATCGCAAAGGATGACTCATCATTCGTTACTGGCATCGTCTGCAAATGACATGGAACCATGAATGCAGCCGCACTTGGAATGACGAGACCAACGAATAATAGTATGGAGGATCGAAGGCTCTGCATGGTTGCTTCCTGACTTATTTTACTCGTAAGATTGATAAAGATGTGCCTGTTCTTTTTTTGGATGCAAAACGAAAGCGAATGCAATGTTACTTTTAGACAAAGATTATTGATATATCTTGATTGAGAATTATGTACTTTGCAAGTAGCAATACGTGTATTAATACCGGTATTACTGTATCCTCTTCAATGATGGTGGGCAAAGAGAAGCGTACGAAGATCCATGAATTGTCGAAAAATTGCTAGAAGAGTATCCATTTTCACCAGAAAAAGATAGGAGACGTGTTTCAAGTTTTTCAAAAGTTTCAAGTTTCAAGTCAAGACGTACATGTACGAGGTACGAAGTGCAGGTGCACGTAGCCAATACGTATCTTGCGAGCCTTCACATTCGTACAGTGCGAAGATCGAAACTTCTAATCTAGCCTGAATTGAATATATCGAAGAAGAACGTTAACAATATGTAAAATTATTTTATCATCATATGTAGACTAATATCGATAATTCATTGAGGGAGATGACTTCAAAAATGACGGACGATTGTGCAAATGAAATAACGGATCCTGTCCCATCATCATCTCCTGATATACACCAAAACAGAAAAACTCAAAGACGAGGCGAGAAGCTGTTGGTAGGAGATCGAAGAGAAGTGATATCTGAGATGGAAAGTTCCAAAGAAGAATTGATTGTTTCATTGGAACAGAGCGATACTTTGAGTACTAGTGAAACATCCGATGATAATCATATAATGAAACGGTGGCCTCGGGAGGTGGAAAAGGACTGTGATATAAAAAGTCAGGGAAAAAGCATGTCAGGTCAAGATGAAGCTGATCATGATTGGAATATTTTCCATGCTTCTTCGAATTCGGATGCCTTTGTGCAGGACTTTTCGGATCTCGTAAGGACGTCATCTCCGAGTGCCGAGGAGGATATAATTCAAAATAATGGGGAAGAAACGAGGTTAGAGACGTTTGAAGTTGACGGGGTAAGCATGTGGGATGCAGACTCAAGTGCCCATGCTGTAATTCAATGGCATGTCAATGAAGAATCTGAAACATATAGTCTTTTGGAACATTTTGACGAAAGTTACGGTTTTCGTCAAAGTCTAAATGATGATGACGAACAGGATGATACCAACGCTGATGATAAAAAAGTTGATGCGCCTTTTAATATCGCGGATTTAGCCAATTTCGTTAGATATAGTGTAGATGTTGATGCAAACTTTGATGACGAGCATTCCGAGGATAATATTTCGTTGTCTAGCAACAATGACGAAGACAGCTACAGCGACGAAGAAGATGATAGTTCTGCGCAAAGGTTGGCACAACCATATAATGAACTTGTTGGTGATGATGAGGGAGATTCACTGACGCAAAAGTCTAATGATGAAACGGATAATTGGCTTGAGCCTAATTGTGCGCAGGTTGACAAGGATACCGAAAGTGAAAAGAATGTTATTCAATTCTCAGTGCCTCAGCACTTAATTGATGTAGGAAACATTCCTAGTCTCGAACAATTAGATTGTATTTCACAGATTGCTCACGAAGGTGACGAAGGTCCGCAAGTGCGGAATATTTTCATGGAAAAGGGCTTGAGCACAATCGAAGGCATGACCTCAACGACCGACATGGAGTGTAAGGATGCAAAACTAAATATATTATTTAATCCCGAATTCAATGAAAAAATGGAGAAGAAGATGAATGAAGCTTCTACTAAAAAAATGAAATCTAAGAAAACTACAGATTCCGAAATGGTTGGGGGCTTAAATATTGAAGGTCCGTCACCAATAAAACTGTGCGGATCTGGTGATGATTTCGATAATACCCGCGCGAATGTTGAATTCAATCAACAGGGAACTAATCGAAATTTGCTTAATCAGTTCCAAGGTGATTCTCTTCAATCAGGAGTTGACCAACATAGTTCCAATATGTGTCTTTTTGAAGGTTCGAAAAATATCGAAGAATCGCTATCTTCTTTTGAACTGGCGGACACTTCGGAGGGACACAGTTTAGCGGAAGGCTTCTCGTTACTAAATATAAGTGAAGTAGGTCTTGAGAGTTGTAACGAAAGCTATAGATTTATGATTCCTCCATGTGTTTCGCCGTCCCCTTTTGAAACTACTTTTTGGCAATCAAGTAGTGTTTTCTTTGAAATATTATCGTTTCTTCAGTTGGAGGACGTAAGGCAGATGATAAGCGTCAACATCTTTTCAATGAAATGCCTCTCAAATGGAGCACTGTATAAAGTAGTCAAAAATCTCGTTCGTCGTGGGAAGTGTTTTGGCAAGCGACTGGATAGAGGGGCTTTCTGGACTGGTATTGTTGACACAGTGGCAGTAAATGAAAGCTTTCGGGAATCGAAAGTGTCATATCGTGAAATGCTTAAAGATGGGGAGAACGGAAAATGGGCAGGTGAGTTGATGTATCATTGATTAAGCATTTATTTCTTCTTGCGCAATTTGATTTACTTTTGGCTACGAAACCCTAGCGATTATCAACAGGGATGTGATGCGGGCCTTTGGGACACTCCCGCCTCATAAAACTAACGGAACTAGGGCCCATCCAGACTCAATTGTTCGTTATCTTGTTAGGTGGAACTCCCCAAAGAAAAGCTTAGATACAACCGGGAACATGCTTGCTCTAAGTGTTCCAAAAGATAAAGTCGATATGCAATATTGCTTAGGTAATATTCTCTACGCTCTTTCCATAAATTTTGACACTGTTGGTTACTGTCAAGGAATGGACTATGTTGTTGCAAATTTGATGAAGGTTTTAAAAGACTCTTCACTTTGCAAAGATATGACATGGTTAGAAGAAGCGACGTTTCATTTGATTTCGAAATTGTTCAAAATGTATAGCTTGCAACACATGTATTGGCCAGAATTGAGATGCCTAAAGACGTGCTGCCGTGTACTTGATAAACTTGTTTTCAAGTATCTTCCAGTACTGGCAGATCATTTCGATCATTATGACCTGAATGTTGGACTTTTTGCTTTGGGATGGTTTCAAACTCTATTTCTTTACATCCCTTCAATGCCGAGCTCCACTGTATGTCGAATTTGGGACATCTGGATAGTAGAGCGATCATTCAAAATATTTTTTCGAGTTGCGATCGCAGTTCTCTTCTTATCCCAACCAGTTCTTCTAAATCTTGATGCTGAGGGGATGATGAACTATCTAAATACGTTCCCAGATTCCACGCTGCTCGACAAAAACATTCTCATACCCTGCGCGCTCGGCTTTAAAGTGACCAACAGTATGGTGACAGCGATCGAGATTTCTCTGGAGGATTCAATTTCGTAAATATGGAAATTTTAAGCTTTTTGTGACAAGTGCCGAATATGTTTGTTGTTCTACAATCAAAATCGATGGCACACAGCCAATTTAGTGCAATAAAACAACCCACATACTTAACAAGTTTTGGCAACGATGAATGTACAAGAAATCATCTGTTAAATCTGCAACATGTACTCTCAGCGTTTATTGTTGAATGATATGAGAGTATAAAGGACATTGACAATTTATGTCATTTGCGCTCCTAGCGATCATCGCGTATAGCATCGGTTTTAACCTGACAAATTCGGAATGCTTAATTAACATGTAAAACGAACATAGTTAGAAACGATTTAATTTATCAAAGTGAATACCTTCTCTGATAACTTGTGATAAATCTTTTCAAAAGAAGTGACTGTTGCGAGTATGTTTGATATATTCAAGTCAATCTAAGGATTTCATTTTTACTTGCCACTACGCAGGTCAATGATGCAGTACGTTGGTAGTCGGAAGTGTCGTCAATGGATATCAATGCTGGAAAACTACGATTTTTTTGAAAATACAACTCCTTGCATTTTATTATCTCCCTCGACTTGCATTATATTCCCACATCACATCATACGAGCATCATTTGATGGCTACAAAGTCTTTCTTCGTGCCTCTGTCAATTGTTCATTTGTGTTGTAAGAGCGACGTACTAACCCATCGCAGACATGATAGTTAAAGCTCTTCGCAGCGAACCCGCCAAGTTCTTACTCCGCTTTCTCCTGGTAGCGAAACAAGACCGATTGAATAACAATATTTACAATCTTGAAAAAGATTCATTAAACAATAGCAGGTATTAGTTTAAAATAATTCAAGACATTTCATATTCCTATACTCAATTAGTATTATCCGGAACTGTTTGGCAATAAGGACTCAGGGTGAACTAATGATACGCCAGGTACAATTCATAACAAGAAGAAAAGATGCTGATACTCAGACAGCGTGCGCTGGAAATGCCAAAGGAAATTACTGAGAAAATATGAATTCACGGTTCAATAGCAGGGAAAACGGTGACGCGTATAATATGTTTCAATTACATAAGAACTAATACCACTTCTCTTCCACCCCAGTGACTGATGAAGAGGACGAGTTTTAACTATGGAGTAATATAACTACTTTACAAGAGTAGATGTTAACAAAATAAATACATTTGAAAAAGAAATTAGATAAGATATCTTACGCGATTTGCTTCGAATGCTTTCATTGGAATCTCTCTTCGATCTGCGGCTTAGTTGACCTAGATATATTTTAAGATACATAAATTTCGGTTGATAGGATTTCTAGAATGTAAGTATCACGCCGGTCCATACATTGTATGTGACAATATCAGACATTAGGAGAAGTGTAACAATCCCTATACAATTTTGAAAAGATACCATTTAACACGACGCTTGCTACTGACCTGTCTCAACTAACACTTCACTTGCACCTGATTGACAAAATATAATACATATTCTTTAAATACAAAGCTTAGTTCGCTGTATCAATTCGACCTTTCTCCTCTCGTTTACGCTTCATGCTTGGCCACCCACCTTTGGGCATTCCTCGTCTCTTCTTGTGAGGAGTGATAACGCTATCTCCTTGCTTCCTTTCTATTGCGTTGATATCGTCTAAAGATACCCCCAACTTGTTACTCCTACTTTGTGTCTTGTGATAGCGACCCTCATCAGATATCTTTCCAGAAGATAACCTTTCTTTTGGTTTAGAAATTAAGTCGTTGTCAGTTGATTTTGTCGCTGCTGCCGGCGTAGCTTCTGATCTTTGCTTTCCTTCAAAAACTTCGCTCCTTGAAAGACTGTCAGACTCTACCGATTTCTTCGAACCTTCGCGCCTTCTTTTTTCCCTTAAACTCTGTCCCGTGAACAGGGTCTCTGCATTTTCTAGGCAATCATTTCCCACAAACGAGTCATTGACAGATTTATGGGGATCAAACTTGTTTAAATCCATAGCCATAGTTTTTGCATTATCGACTCCATCATCCCCTTTATCATCGAGTCGGTTGGAATCCTGGTCAAAAGTTGTTATCGCGACTTTGTCACCATCCTGACTTTGAGCCCCTTTCAATAAAGTAGGAAATCTTGATTCGAGCGCATTTTTTCCGTCCACTATCTCATGATCGCAAAAATGGGCAGCATTCCTAGGTTTATCTTCGTTTATTATTGAATTTTTGCTGTCAGTGATATCAGACGCTTGATTTTCGTGACAACTTTCTTGCGTCTGTGATGGGATCGAATCTTCATTGGCAAGCGTTGTAACATTTTCTTTAAATGTGTCTTCCTCTGCACTTGTTTTGAGTGTGGACCTGATTAATTCTTCATCATTTGAATTTAGGTTCAGCCGCTCAGAGGAGGAAATGCCATTCGTGTTAAACGTCTCTTTTTTTGTTTCATATGTCGATCGCCCTTTCGATGCATTTAGAGAATCAGTATTATCCTGTGCATTTTTTCCGCTTGATAGTTTTGACTTTCTCTTGCTTAATTTGATAGTTTTGGTTGCTCCACGCGACTTTCTCTTCTGTTCATGAGGCTTTCCTAGAGACTTTGAAACACTTCGAGTAGATTTATGTATTTCCCCCATGGTTGAACCTCCTCCTACAACGCCTGCGGCTACCGACGCATCGACTAGCTGCTTCTTTTGCTTTGCATCGTCGCTCTTCCTAGGGATAGATATGGAATCGAGGTCAACTGGCATACCTTCAATCAAGTTAAGGGGCATGGTCATCTTTTGATCATCGTTGACCTTAGTATTCCTCGAAACTCTAGATTTTCTCTTTCCTTGATTTCTTTCCGCCTTTACTTTTCCAAAGGAAGATGGTATGGGATCGCGTTTACGAGCACGTCGAGCGGACTTATTTGATTGCTCATTTTGAATGACGGCCTTTCTCGCTGGGCGTCCCGATCCCCTCTTCTTCAGTTTACTGGATTTGGAATTGGGTGAAACTTTAGTGATCTTCTTTTTTGGCTCATCACCATTCCTTATGCGCTTTTTCTTTTCTTTGGGGATATCCTTTGATTCATCAAAGCTGACTGAAATTTCTTTCGGCGCGCGTTTGCGACTTTTTTTATCAATAGATTCTTTCTCTGTTTCAATGACCTTCTTCATGCTTTTCCTCGAAACTTTTTGTCCCTTTGTACTACGTAAAGGTTTTGTTGCGTAGCATTTGATTTTCGAAGGACCAGGAATTTTCATATTATGATAAATGTTTAGAACATCTTCCTTCAGAAAGTTGTCTTTGTCCATACTACGGATATGTGCGGATTCAAAAACTTGACCAGCTTTGATGATTCCTTTTCCTGGCAATGGACGTGTCCCAAGTTCAAATTTGTTAGAGCTATCGTCAATGTGTATCACTGCACGGCCGGAGTCAGCGACTAGTGTTGCATCAGGACCAAAACCAAGCAAAGGAGATTTTGAGCGATAAGCTCTTCCTAGCCACGTTACTATGAAGTCACGTTCGACTGTAGAAAGCGGGCCTACTAGACTAGGAATAGAAAAGACTGACTGAAGGGCATTGTTTAGAATTTTGCGATTATCAGTCGTTTCCTATTGAAAAACAAAATTTAATACACGGACATTGATTCATCAACACCAAAATGATTAATTTTACGAACCTTGTCAAAGTTACGATTTCGCAATGCAGCACCAAGGGCAGCCAATCTATAGAAAATATATTCGACATGGACATGAATAAATACGTAATAAATCAAAAATTAAAAATCACCAAGGCTTACCGACATTTACGAGCATCCGCACAACGGGATTCTTTTGTACTATCCACGATTTTTAACTCTTCCTTTGTAAAATCCTCTTCCTTTTGCCCCTGTTCTAACAATGGTTCCCAATTGTCACCTAATTCAACCCACCACTAAATGTGTTTCCTTGAGACAAACGTTGTTGACTTTCATGTTTTGAAAAAAACCTTACCTCTGCCCACCGCCAGGCCCATCCGAATATGGCAAGTATAGAAACGGCTGTATGAAAAAGTTTGCAAGCCGGCGCCAAGGATAACGTACCAGCTCCTAACGAATCTTTGTCCAATCCTTTCTTCGCTAAGCGGTCTCTCTCGATTTCCAAAAAGTCTTCCAATCTTGCTCGGAGTACAGAATTACAACTAGAATGACGAAAACAGGAAACAGTGAAGTCCAAATTTCCATTAGCCTCAACATCAGTAACTTCCAAACCAGCTTGCCTTGCGCATGTTAAGTGAAATTCATAAATAATAGATGAATTTCCTTTATGAGCACAATTCTTTTTATGGCAACCCATTTTTACTCGATCTCCCCTTCCACACAGTGCGCATAAAACGTTGCTATAGACGTGAGACATTCCACTACTCATGATGACATTTGTACAATCAATACTATTACTATAAAGATCATCAAAATTTTCATCAAGCTTCAAAGGAGATGAGGAAGAAGACTTATTGTCAAGGTTAGCTTCTTCCCGTAAATTACTATCTGACTGGATATGAAACGTACAGCCGGGATGCCATAAGCCACAAAGAGCATGACACCAAATCTGACGTCTGAACAACGTTTTAGCGAATTTCGCTGGGTCTTTTTTAAGTTTTTTGGATCCAGGCAGAGCGAAAGCTTTCTTTAAAAGCCCACCCTTCATGTTGCACATATTGCATCTTGGACTTTCATATTTCTCTCCAGCTGTCTCCATCTTTTTGACATAAGAGCAGGCATCGCAATAATATCTCCCTCTTTGACTTTGTTTTTTCGCTTCTTCCAGTCCTGCGCTCGTTCCGTTGTAACACTCAGGGTGGACCGTGCTTAAACACTGTGCGCAACGGAGCAACACCTCCTTGAAGTCGGTAACCTGTAAATTGCATACATGACAAAACGCACCAGAAACTCGACGAGAAAACATCCGAAGCATTGTGTTTTCAAACTCATCGTCCTCCATCCATTTCTTGCGTTGTTGCTGATCGAGTGAATGAAATTCATCACAGCTTGGCCTTGGTGGTTCAGGTATCGGTTCAGGAGGAAAGCTTGCGCTCAATTTAATGAGCTCCTCTACTGACAACTTATCCACCTTCTGTTGCTTGCCCTCTTCAGTGTCCTGACTTTCAGATGTCGAATGATACATGCAAGATAGAGACCATGCATCTCTTGCATTTATCTGACCATTCGAGTTATCACCATGAAACACGTTACATAGTCCAGACATACGTGCGCACATGACATGCATATGTCTCTTACAGCCAGGAACACGACATTTAGTGTAAGATCCTCGGCGCCCCTTGCAAATATCACATTTTATTTCTGATCTCATAAATTCAATTTTCAAGTCGTCAACGCTTTCAATCACTTCTTTTCCATCAAGAGCTTTGCTTTGAACGTAGTAAAGACCATTCCACTTTGCGCATACAACATGAACCCACCGTCGAGCCTTCTCGAGATTTTCGTCTTGTACCTGAACAAATGCACCACCTTTCACAGGACAAAGCTCGCATACAATTGGTGGCTTGAAGCTTTGTCTAATGCCAGGAGTAATAATTGAACAATTTGACTTTGTTTGCTCATGCTTTATTATATCTCTCTTGAAGTGCTTGCAAGCTTCGCAGTACCAATCTCCACTGGGAACATTACCTATACCGTAACATTGTTGATGAACAGCGACATTACAAGACTCACAGAATAAAATTTGATTTTCACTTGTTATATTGCCATCAAGACATATAGAACACACAGCATCCATATCGGCTTCAATTTGAGCTTGTAGTTTTTCTGCGTTTATACGCTTACGCTGGAGGAGTAGATCGTAATCTCTGTAGATTTTTTCTGTCGACTTAATGTTGGCACAAAAATTTAATTCATGGTGGTGTCGCTCGTACATCAATGAACAAAAAATATCATCGATGAATGGTTGTAGCTTTGATTCGAGCTTTATCAGTTTTGTCTGTTTCTCTGTAAGCTCAAGAAGAAGATTGTCCTCTTCTTTCGTAGTCAAGCCCCCGACATTATTTTCTACGATAGCGACATCAAAGCTTCTAATTACATCCCAAGTTGGACATTTAATAGCGGGCAATTCATCATATGGCAACAAGTTAACATATTTACTGCTTAGCACAGTATAATCCTTAAGTTGCGTATCGACTCCCGCACCTGGAGCTATCTGTTTCGCTAAAGAACGATTTCTAACCTCAGTCTTCATTTTGGGTACTACGCCATTGTCATCCTTCCACACAATCACTTCTATATTCTTCATGCGGATAGAAGAATCTCCATTTTTGCTTAATATTGCCTCGTTTTTTGTTCCACTGTCAACTTCATTTGAACGATAACGCAGAACGTCAGGTCCTGATTCTAACATTAACGAAACATCACGTTTGTTTGGAAGTTTACATAGAAACCTAGTGTGCGTTTCAACTAGATTGCAAGTAGAGCGTACTTTTCCGACTTCGCACCGGTTTCTCTGCAACAATGAATAACGATAGCTCACTTTACTTAAATCAAAAACTATTGGTATTACAGATCTTTCTTTAAAATCGCGGTTTCCACCATAACAAGTTGCACATCGAAAATATTTTTCGAACCAACTTTTCTCCACGTCGTCGTAAATGTCAACAAGGCCATAATTCAGGTATAAGCTGCGTGCGTGCTCTGTTGCACAAAGAGTTAAAAATAATTTTGTCTCCTCAGGTACAATATGAAAGGTTCCTTGAGGGTATGAGCTCATTGATTCGTTACATTTCTCATTCTGTTCACCTGTGTCATGAGCAATATATTTTGATTTTATAGACATGTGCACGATATTGAAAACGACATTTGCAACAATTGGATTCGATCCCCCGGTGGATGCATTGCTGGTGGCCGAGGAGAAAACGCTACGATACCAATTGAACTGATAATGTATAAAACCAATAGCCTCTATATCAGTCAAAAGAAGTTTGAAAGGTAAGCAGCATGCATCGAAATACAAAAGAAATCAATGCTTTACCTCCATTTGTTTTTTTACATGCTAAAACAACAAAATCAGAAATATTTTTCGTATTTGTCTTCGTTATATTCGCAACTTTAGCCTCGTTGTAATGTTCTAGTATGTGCTTTGGGGTTTTGTCATGGTTGCACTTCAAGATATCGATGATAGCCTATCCATCAAAAGAACAAAATCAGCACGTTATTTTTAACAAATGTAGTGATAAATGAAAACGTACCAATTCGTCATCGCTGGACGCCAATCGAAAAATAAAAGTATCAAAAATAGTATTGTATTCCTTGCGATTTAATGATTTAGCATATTCAAAAAATGATTTATTTACAACGCCATCATTGGCACTAGCAAAGTTTCGCTGCGGCGCAGGTTTCAACGTAACCACTTTTCCCTTTATATTTGCTGTATCATAACCCAACATATTCGGATTTCCATCGTAAGTATACAACAGTTTCAAGTAGAGCGGATCAACATTGTTCATGCCTTCAACGTGCGTTATACTTGTTCCAAGACCTTCCTTTTCGTAATGCTTCTTTAATACATTATCTCGAAAAATACCAAGCTGCGGAATGCCGTACCATGCGTCGTTCTCATTGCTGACACGAATAGAATCTAGTAACAACTTAATTTTCACCTTATCAGAGAAATTTTTCACAATTTCTTCAGTATTCTTATCTCCAAGAAGCATCGCTAATTTTTCGACATTGTAACAACCAAGTAGGCGTATCAAGTAGCTCAAGGGAAAGGTAGACATATTGTGAGAATCTGGAAGGTAAAGTTGCAATACATTCCAAACTTCCGCAGCTACAAAATAAACGTAAAATAAATTGGTTACCGTCTGTCGTTTCCTTCAAAAACCAACAATTAGTAATATCTCATAAACTAACCATACATATGACTTTCAAAAGTGGGAAGTGTCAACATTGGATTATATATTCGTTCATACGCACTCGTCGGCAAGAACTGATTGTTGGAAGGTAGAAGCTGTAATGGTGCCGTTGTCGGATCCAAAGCAACATTTTTACCTTCTCCGTCGTCTTCTGCTGTACTATCTCCACTTTCATTCTTGTTCTTGACATCCTGTCCATTCTTCAACAATTTTGTTACATTTTTATCTAATTTCTTCCTATTTGATCTCGCTATATTTTGCGGAAAAGATTTTTCAGCTTGTCCAGATGAAGTTTGCCGTCGTGTCCCTGACGAACGACGACTTATGTTTACATTTAAATCACTGTTTAAAGCATTATTCTTTGAAGTAGAAAACGTTTCTCTTTCTTTAATAGAATTGGCACAAGTAGGAACTTTCACAGTTGTAGAGGGATTGCTTGTAGAAATAGGTGTAGACGCATCTTTAGCATGAGCAATTTTTAAACGCCGTGCAGCCGAATGTTGCTGCTGAGATTGCATCTGTGGCTTTGGAATAGCATTGACATTTATAGGCATATATCCATGAAATTGTTGCTGACAAACAGCAGCAACAGCTTGCTGTTGTGACTGGTGATATAATTTTCCCCATGCCTGCATATATTTCCGCTGCTGCTCTGCGAACATATGATTCTGAAGCTTTGAATACATATCTTCTGAAAGCGTCTTCACACGAAAGATATTTTTTCGATGAGGTGCCGTTACAGAATTTACTGTATTATCACTATTATTCTTCCCCACCTTCCCCTCCTGTTGTTTGCGCTTAGAATTTGAATCATCAAATTGCTCAATGCAACTACAAAGTTGCTCCAATCGAGCAAATTCATGCAAAAACAACGATTGGACACTGGAATAGTTCGGTTCCTTCCGCAGCCGCAAGCTTTCATCCAATTTCTCACGTATAAACCTCAATTTCTCACCATTCAACGCATCCAACGCCTTTTGCTTATGTACAGGAAGGGCACCCACACCCACACCCACACCCACACCCTTGCCTGCATCATCATTCTCTATATCCGCTGATGCCATGGCATTGGCCGCAACGACTGCACTTTGCCTTCTACTTCTACGTTTATTATTAGACGAAGCAGTCGTAGCCGCAGCAGCTTTTGTTTCTGCATCCTCCTCCAACGCTTGCTTTTTTTGAATCTGTTCCTCACGATCGCGATGCCTCGTTTCGTATACCTGCGTGAGCGCTCGATGCATATGCGTCAAATCGGTGTGCTGTGCGATGTACATCTTCACGAGGCTATGATGTATGGTTTGCCATTGCTCGGATGGTGGGGGGCGCGGTGGGTTTTTGTTGTCGGTGGTGCTCATGGTTGGTGCATGTGCGAGTACATGGTATGTGTGTGCTTTGGAATACGAAGAGGGGGTATATTTTTTGACAGGATGAAATATTTCCGTGTGTGCGTCTGTGTTTGTGATTTTGAGATTTTGATATTGTGTATGCTGTAGACTCTATGCCGGGTGATGGAAGGGCGCGGCGGGGCGGGGGCGGGGAGGCGGGAGGTTGGAGAGATATTCATGTTCGCATGTCATGAATCATAATCATAAGTCATACTAAATTACAGATTAAAAATAAATTAACGTTACAAGCTAATTTCTGATAGATATTTTTTGGTTTTATCGATGATCGATGATCGACTGATCGATCATCTTATATCATCTTGGCGGATGAATAACCCTCCAAGACGATAGTTGAAAAAATACTTTGAAGACAATTATTCCGATCATGTCTTCTGGAAGCAACGCAGGTGTAGTGCTACACACGACCAAGCCTGGTGACGGGGTCAATTTCCCTTCCAATGGGTGTACTGTCAAGGTACACTACGAAGGTTTTTTAGACAATGGTAGTAAATTCGATTCTTCTAGAGATAAGAAGAGACCATTTAAGTTTAAATTGGGAGTAGGTCAGGTGATTCAAGGATGGGATATCGGTGGTGCGTTTGCATGTCTTTGTGTTTAGGTCTACAGTATTGAATCCTAATCCTGATTTAAATTTTTTGACTAACTATTTTTTTTAACCATATTCATACCACCATAGTAGCCAAAATGTCGAGGGGTCAAATCGCAAAGCTAACGATTCCTGCTGCGTATGGGTACGGACCGCAGGGACACCCTCCAATTATCCCTCAGAATGCGACTTTGATTTTTGAAGTTGAGCTTCTCGATTTCTCGTCGTAAATGCGTTTTCGTGTTAAGATACATATTGTTGGGCCTTATAATTCACCAATTAGCACATGCATTAATCCCTGAACCAGTAGGAAAGAATATATTTGATGAGATATAGGGGATATAGATGGCGATTAAGGTACTTTCTAGATCTACACATAAGCGATAATTTCTTTCGTTTATTCCATATCTTACATCGTACGAGTGAGTGGTGCACGTAAGGTTCGAGCGGGTTTTCGTGAAAAAGATGGGAGAAGAAATAGGAACATGTTTTGAAACATCTTAATTATTTAAGTTATATGTTGAGCGATGAAGCATGATTGAACAGAAACAATTTATTCTAGTAGTTAGGTCCGTCACCGTAATCCATTCAAGAGGCCGTACAAAGAATTTTCTCCTCCTGTTCCTCCACCATTCTCACAAGATCCAGATGCCGCTGAAGAATTGCCTAGTTGGTGTTGTGGAATAGACAAAGAATCACAGGGAACAGATTGAGGCGCTACAACGTTATTATCTTGTGACGAACCACCAAGCGATAACGGGTTCTGGAGATTTCGCAGATTTGAATTTGCTGCAGTAGCATTACCAGACAACAATGCAGCAAGACACGAACTCTGGGAGTTCGGATTTGAGAGTTGCCCATTCATTGCAGTGCCCCCTTGCTGGAGAGCACCATGAAAATTCAAACGGAGCTGCTCATAGGAATCAAAATCTTTTCTCGAAAGCGAACCTGCACCTCCTTGCCCAATGGCCGAAGAATTCAAAGCCCCTAACCCAACAACATCCAACGGATTAAGCTGGTGTTGCTGCTGAGATTGATTTTGTAGTTGATGATATAACAAGCTCTCAATACCTGTATTTTGAGAAGGCAGTAGATTTAATCTGTTCCCCGTTAAAAGAGCATTATCCACCGCGTTCTTTTGTATTAAAGATTGTAAATATGTTGCATTGTTTACAACGTTCAGATTTTGCAGCATTTCATCCAAATTTGCGGCTGGTTTTACGTTGGATAGTTGACCAATTTGAACTTGTGCAATTGCGTTTTGAACTTGATACTGTCGCAATTCTTGCAAAAGCGCTGCATTCGATGGCAATGCTGGCATATTAGTAGATGCAACCGATGGTAATAGGGTATTAGTGCCAAGAGATGCTGCAGTGAGTGATTCCCGAGTATTGTTTCTAATACCAAAGTTGTTGACTTGTTGACTTTGAACTGGCTGCAAGTGCAAATCGTTCGTATTGCTTAGCATTGATGAAACTGCTTCTTTTGACAAACCTACGCCTAGATGTCGTTTATCATTAAAAACACCGCTGTGATGCATTCTAGATTGAGCAGACACGGAGCTAGAGCATGGTTTTGAACACGCGTAGTTCCGCTTCATCAGCATACACTGGCGCGGGTTATCCCGAAGAAAAAGCTTTTTGTTCATAATCGAAAAATGGTGAGATTCCAGAACTTGAGAACCTTCGATAGAAATTGACTTACCTCGTGATAATATGCATTCTTCTCTTTTCCGGAAGTAATTCTTGCGAACCCCCAGCCGTTAACTTGGCGCGAAAAACTAGTAAACTTTCCGTGTCGAAAATACTTTCGTAATACAACCTTCTCCATCTTTTTAGGATCAACCACAATCCATGCTGTTCCATTTGGCAACCAAGAAAGAATATTTGAATATTCCTTTCGTGCCAACATATCGTGCAACTTCATAGGAAACGAAAAACGGTTAACGTTGGGATCTGCCAAACTATCGTCTCCCTTTGACGTTGATGAACCTTGGAGCAGAGATCCATGAGATGATGTGGTAGACTTTATAGCCTGTCCTTGTTTCTGGTATGATAAATCATCTTCAGCTAAACCGTGCTTTCTTCCGTAACTCCCCTCAATTTGACCATCTCTCAAATTCGGAGAATCCGGCTTGGCTGAATTATACTTCAGATCAAATCGCCCGTTCGGTAATGGAGTTAGTCCTGTTGTTGTTCCCGTGACCAATATACTCGAGAGCGTCCTCCCGTTAGACAACGTCGCAGGTTGAAGATGCTGTTGCATGACCGATCTTGAACCTTGATATCGAACGGAAGAACCAGCAGTGATAAGGCTAGTTAATGTTCCCTCATCATCGATCATCACTCCTTGTCCTTCCATATTTGCAGAATAAGATTGACCGCTACGGACATCATCACTTCCATCCTTAGATTTTTTGACTTTCTTACTTTTCGCATAAATTGCCAAATATTCCTTAGAAAATTTGCTACTTGCAGTCTTACCGAACGTATGATTGCGATAGGATGGGTGAATGTTGCGATTCATTGCCAAGTTACGAGAATTCGGTGGGGTGTGATCTTCATCATCCAAATGGCGTGCGAAGAGTCCCGATGGAACTGCAACATTACAATTAGAAGATGTCTGCCGATCGTCGACAGGATTGTCTCCCAAAGTATCCGGACTAGTGCTGCTCAATGCTTCTCTTCCAGTCCTGCTATTTTGCGCAATATTCACGTCCATGCCCGGCAAAGGATCATAGGTACTAAGCGGCTTTAATACGCGCACGTATCTTCCAGTTGCATCTACAGTGGCATTGTTACCACCCAAGCGAACCCCATCCGATGCCAACGGAAGATGTCCAATGCTGTATTCCGAACTACGACGAACTTGTCCTTCGCCAGTTGTCGCCATTGCAACGCCATCATAAGCACCAAGGTTTGCTTCCTTGTTATTCCAAGTAGACTGAGGTTTTTGCTTACGTGCAAATGCACTCGTTGTCGGGTCGAGGGTAACCTGCATGCCACCAGCACGTACAGCATCTAAACCTTTTTTGTAGCCTAAATTGGAAACGACATTATCGCTGTCGATGCGACCCTGATGGGTGTCCGCAGTGTCATTGGATGCTTCCATTACGTTCAGCTTCAGCAACTTTAAATCCTTAGTCACGTTTTTTCTGTTGTTTTTCTTGTGAGTTTGCTTGGTGAACATGCGAAAGTTTACAGGATACCAGGAGCAGGAGTGAGGGGGTGCTGTCTGGGTGTACGGTGTACGGTGTACGGTGTACGGTGTACGGTGTTGCTCCAGCTTTCACATATATCAATATCCCTGTGATGTTATCCCGCTACGGTGTTGTGAAGATCAGTTACATGTAGCAAGATACATGTAAGAAAGAATTTATGACGTAATTTCCCTTCTCTCTTTCGGTATCATACTTCTGCAACTTCTGCATTAGTCATCATATTCTTTGAATCTATGAGAAAATCCTCAGACGGAACGAAGAAATCATCAGTCATCAGAAAAAATATCTTGTCTCAGGAATTCAGGAAGCTACAGGGAAGTACAGTGAAAAAAATGCGTACAATGTACCTACACTGTGTTTTCATCCGTTTCTCAATGTAAATCAGCTCGGAAAACAGAAAGCAAATAGAAAACGAACACCTGTTTAACTCTTATTCTACGAAGAAATCTACCAGAAAAACTATCTTCTCTTGGAAAGCTACATGTAAACATTTACGATACACGGGGTACGGGGTAAAAAAGTAAACATACATGTACCGGTGTTTTCATTTCATTTTCTTTAACAAATTGCGCAGACACCAATCCGGTATTCATGTACGGTATTTCTTATTCTTTTTCTGATTCTTGCTCACGGAAGGAATGGACTGCACTGCAAGGTAGGAAAGACTTGTTATCTCCTTACTCCTTACTTCAGCATCCACCTTCTTTGCGTTTATAGGTATACGTCGTAGGAGTAGCTAACTAGCATTGTTCATGTGCCGGTGATATCTTTGAGAGAAAATGTGAACATAGTAACAGAGTCTGATCATTGGTGCAATGACCTCATAGAAAAACCATATTGTTCAGGTCAATTTTCACAATAAGCATTTAGTACTGCATAAAAGTATATCACTATCTTCGCCATTCTGCAGGGTCAAGTTTACTGTCTGTACGAAGCTCTGAGTTCTGAGGGAATAGCCATAAGCCGAGGGTGTTCTTAGCAAGCCATAAGCCATACATGATAACTCCAGTATCCCAACACTAAATTCTAACCGGATAACTTTATTTTATTTTACGTGGTCCACTGTCCACTTGTACAGGTACCGGTATCTTGTATGCATGATGCATGAGCGTACTCGTATACGGTATATATATAATACCGGTTACCGGTAGTGCAATCATAGCTAATGATTAAATTAGCCAGAATACTATATGTACATGGCGTGTGTCACATACTGAAACTCTTCTCATTGCTCACACAATTTACATAACGAGAAGCCGTTAATAAGATAGATTTAAATTTCACGAAAGCAACAACAACAACAACAATAAACCTCTTCTTGGAAGATACAGTAGCACTAGAAGATTGCAACGGAATGCAGAAAACTCCAGAAGATCTGCAAGTACATTTGAATTTATCTCACTAAAGGCAGAATACGAAGTTAATTTTTTTCAACTGTATACTTATTTTGTTAACTTCTACTATTAATTTGTTTAGTACCAACGTCGTAGAGGTGCAATGAAAATCGTGTTACCGCTGCTGCTCAAACGTAAGGGTACAACCGTCGATGCCAACAGGTCTAATTATGATATACACGGACGAGGATTACTGGATATAAGCTTTGGTTCAGATGAAGATAAGAATGTAAGTAGATTAGGTTTGTGTTGTAAAACTTACCTTCACAATGGATTCGATTATGAACTTTTTTGATCATGGTGTACAGAAGGAAAACAAAGGTGTTGATCCATTTGAAAGTCAAGCTCGTTCTCAACGGAAACCTAACGTTGAAGCTGATCGGAGTCCTAGTTTGCCTCTTGTCTACAAGCGCTCTCCGTCTGCCGAAGTAACAAAGTCCATAATCGACAATTGTCGTAAAACAAGAATCAAGGACAAGCCCAGAGTTATCACACCTTGTACGAAAGAGAAAAATGTAAATAAAGCACGCGGTACTCCGGTAGAAAAGATCGTGTCATCAATGGATGAGGTAGTTAATACTTCATGCGCTAGTGGCAATAGCAATGTTGTAAGCTGCACTTCAGTAGAAAGGAATATGGTATCAACTGACGATGTAATTGATACTTCATACTTTAGTTGCAGTAGCAATGTTGACACGGAATGTTCAACGCCGAAGAGTACGAATGTTTCCAAACATTCTTCAAATGAAGATAAGCGTAGACCTTTCAAAGTTGTGTTGGTCAATAACGAAAGCTTACCAAAAACGCCACCAAAATTGATAAAGTATGTATCTATAAACACGGAAGAGTCACCTTTATATGTGATAGGAAAAACTCCTGAAGAAACCACCGCGGCTCTAGCTCAAACGCAAAATTCTGCAGATGATCACCAATCTACTTCAGTTGATGACTTGAATCGTTCAAAGATAGAACTGTTTCCTCAACAAGAAAAGCACGTTAGAATATCAGTTGTTTCGAATTCAAAGAACGAAAGAGATACGTCATCAAATGAATTGTTGAAAAGTCTAACTCCAGTATTTTCATTTCTTGAAAAGTACATGGACTTTACGTGCGCGCATATGCCATCACCGAATTTTGATGAAAACGATCCTTCTATGATTACAACTCAAAGTTCCGTCAAAGAAAGCACAGTCAGCCCTACTCACGACGAACAAGGTATCGAAGTTCTTTTAACAAGTTATGAACCTAGTTCACCTAACGATGAACAAGAAATTTCCAACACAGAGGATGCGCAGGTTGCGCAGAAAAACAATTCAACATCGAAAAAATTGTTTAACGCAAAGTCTAATAAAGGACAGAGGCGAAGAATTGAACCACTAAAACTAAATTTATCTATTGTTGTCGAGGAATCTAGAAACGACTCATTTGTTGACGAAAATATGAGCAATATCGAAGAGGTTAACATTTCTGAATGTTCCTGGAATACTGATACCGATCAGCGACTCTTCAATGAAAGCCTTGACGATGGACGCACCTGGGTCGAAAGTTTAATCGGTTCAACAGGAAAAAAGGCACGAGGTAAGATTGACCTTCTTATTCATGCGAATTAATTAATGAAAGTGTCGTCTTCTTACAAATCTTTTTTCATTTTAGTTGAAGTCAATATCGAACAGATGGAGGATGACCAAAATGGCGACCCTATGCTAAATGTCTCTATTGAAAGCTATTTTTCTGAGGGAGCTTGGAATTCTGGAAAAGAAGATGCGTTTTTGTTCGCTAATGACCCTGCACTTTGCATTTCTATTGCCACTGATCCTAGCTCCGAAGAGTCTACCAACGTTTCACCTTTCAAAAATATTACGTTAGGCTCTGTCGAGTCGAAGGCTATTCTGGAGGCAATTCGTAAGGAAGAAGAGAAACTTGGAAACGGTCAAGAGATAGACCGGACTGCTTCAATAAATTCGTCTTACTTAGTTATCGAGGAATCATACGATAGTGATGCATTTCCTCACGATAAAAGCGATGGTTTTCGCAAAGAAAAAGTAGATGTTTATGACTTTGATTGTTCGGGAGAAAACAATTCTGCATACGAAGCCGATTCGGGTTACACAAGTTATAGTGTTGATGAAGATGAAATTGAATCAATCGGGCTAGAGCATTCTTTTGAGTCCGAGGAATCCTCTACAAGTGAAGTAGAGCCTGATCAATGTGTTAGAAATCGTCCTGAAATATCAAAAAGCATACCAAAAAATGACCTATCTGTTCCTTCGCTTGCACTAAAGTTTGAAAGCAATGATGTGAAATCATTTAACCCTATAGCAAGAAATCAAAATGTAACTCGTCAAGTTCGTGGTTGTGATATTGAAGATGAAACTTCAGAAGTTTCTTCAATTACGACATCTTCAATACACCCTTCAAACAGAAAATCGTATGTTGGAGAAGGGATAGCAGCAAGAATAGCTGCGCTCCAGCGTGCTAATTCAAATGTTAGTGGCAGTATTTAAATCAAGGACTTTGTGTTTAATTTAATGTAGAAAACAATACTCAAAAACTTTTCGTATATACATGATGTCGCAGATAAGTTCTTACATTACTGCTACTTCTTCGCACTGAATACTCGAAAGAGTTTTATTGTTTTCACAATGGTGCAAAAATACGAGAGGAAAGCGACAAAACTTACTACGCCATTAAGATTTGTCAAATTTAAGTTATGTTAATCACATTTCAGTACCCATGTTTTATCGAATGCGTTAGACCAAACAACAAATATAGAATCAGATAAGGGACGGTAAGATCTAAAGAACTTTCAGCCGAATAACAATGCCTTTGATAAACACATGAAACAACGTGGAGTTTTTCAAGTTTTTATTGTATCCTGTAGAGCTGGTAAAATCTACGCCATAACGAGGCGACTTACATTTTCTATTACCATCTCCAATGTGCATAGAAACATGTATTGGAGAGACCATATGTTTAAATTTCTTCTACGATAAAAACATTCGAATTTCGTTAGTAACTATTGAATGTAATTCGACGACGAAAGACCACAAAAGTTCTTCGGATTGGTCGTTAATGAGGTGGATTCCTTTACGAAAATACGTACAACTTTGTTTGTTAGCAAGTCAAATGGGAGGATATACAAAAACCTGTTCCAAGCTACTTTATAATCTATGGATAACTTGAATTTGCGAGGTCATAGTCGGATTTAGGCCATTCCTGAGTTCATCGTTCATCAGCACCTCAGGAGTCCTTAGTCCAATTCTCTCGAAAAAAGGTTCAAATATTTTGCATTATCAATAAAATTCCATTGCGCGTGATCACATTAACCGCATAATTATTGATAAAATTCTTCTTCCTGTGGCGAAGAAAGATGAGACCTGAATTTTCCCTCTGTCACATTATTCGTTCATCCACAACTTCAGTTCCTTCTATAGACATCAATAAATCCACATTTGTCCCCGAAAAGTAGTGATATCACCATGGAGAGTAAGGAAAAATTGTCACGCAAAAGGTCAAATGGGGGAGGAATGAAACCATGGAGCGGAAGGCATCCATCTCTGTACGCTTTTGCCAAGACTTGCGTAAAGAATGATACCTTTTGTTAAATAAATTTTATTCGAGCCATGCCTTGGTTTCTCATTTCACACAACTTGATCTCGAATTTCTCAAAAGCGAAAAGCAAGAACTATTTCAAAAAGTAAAATTTTGAGATGAAGAAATGTTTCATTTGCGTTTACGTTGTTAATAAAATTTAGGCATCACCAACGAATGGGCAACATATCATATCGCCGTCACATATGTAGGCCCATTTTCTACGCTTCGGTTCCTTTTTCCGACAGATGTGATAGTGTGGTATGTGGTGGTATGTGAAGATGAGATGGAAGAGGGATGTGGGTTCGACATTTTGAGATATGCGACACATGTTTTCAAATTCCCAAATTAGTTTTGTTACTTAAGGGAAAAGATCGCATGAATTCCTTCTCTCTACGTACGAACAGGTAGAAAGACATGTGCCTGCAAGCCCAATCCGGGGCAGGCAACCTGTCCATATTACACACATCTCAATTTGGAGAGGGTCGGAGTATCGACGTACGAAGAGGTGCGACAGGGGGACTACGATGCCTCGAAGGCGGCGAATACGCCAACAGGCCTATACACCCCTTCGGCAAGATAACGCGGGGGTTGTTCATTGGGATGGCAACAGTTTGGGGGACCAGGTGGGTTCGTTTTTGGCAAGGATGTGTCCAAATGTGTAGTGAGCCTTGCTGGACTGAGCAAATATAGATGAAAAATGCGAATTTTGGTATCAAAGTTCGTACCAGCTAAAACCATGGTTTGCTCACAATCTTACTGAATTGTCGTTTTTATAGGAACAAGATGTATCATATTACGAAGAATCTTCAATGCAAAGGTCTGGACATGAAAGAGGACAAGGTCAGAGTTCTACCTTGTACCATCAGATTGAGTATGATGGTAATAATCGGGAAGAATCTATTTCCAGTGGGTTTGAACAAAGTGGATTTGTTGGATACCAGGAACGGGCTCAGCATTATCCTTCTTACGCCGTCGATTCACAAAGTCCCAGTTCCTTACCGATTCAACAACTAAGTTCATACGCTTCATATATACCAACACATGTATCTACGAGAGGAAGAAATTATGTGAGAAGTAGGAATCGAGGTGGCTCGAGTAGCAGGTCGAGGTCTAGATCAAAATCTGGTACTGGTTCAGGTGGCACTCACACTGTATCGGTTTCAAGTGAGGTTCTTTCAAATGTAGGAAATCGAGCTATAGCGTTATATAGGAATGCGTCATCTGGTGAAGGCGAGTATTCTGAGTATCACGTTTCGTCTGTAGCACTGAGTAGGTCTGAAGACACTACAGATAATAACAGCGAAACTTCAAGTGCTTATACATGCTTCCCAGTTCAAACGACACAGATGCCTCAAAATTTACGCGGGGATCCTTTTCGAAGCGCAAAAATCAAAACAGAGCTGTGCCGTAACTATATGAGCGGAAAGGGCTGTCTGTTCGGTAACAAGTGCAACTATGCACATGGCGTGGAAGAGCTAAAGTATACAACACTTCTTGCCTTAGAAGATGCTGGTTTGGTAGATGTTCACACATATAGAACGCACCCTTGCCCCACGTGGATATCTACAGGTAGTTGGTGAGTCTTGTTACTTCCGATTTACATGTGAAGTTGAAAAAATTTTATCTCTCTCTTGCTTTATTAGTCCGTTTGATTTAAGATGTCCATTCCTTCATGATCCTCACGTATCAAGTAAATATGTGTCTTGGCTACCTCATGCGGAAACATCTGTCAATAGTATTGATACAGATGTAAACGTCGATCGCCTATACCATCAAAGAGCTAGCGACGTTTTTTCAAAAACTCCCTTTCAAGATTTTGAAGTAGCACGCAAGTGGAGATTAAATGATGTTGGAAACAAATCTTCGTGGATCTCATTTTACGAATTCATATGCAACATCGATTGGAATAACGATGTTCATTTTCCAAACGAGTGGCCCCAATTAAAAACCGGGGAAGTGTCAGAGCTTCACCGTCTCGCGATAGCTTATAAAATGCACAAAAGAAAGATTGGCTCTTCCTACGTCTATTTTCCCACTCACGTAGTCTTTGGTGAGCTCTGCATGATTCTTCAATCTCGTGCTTTTCAAATTATTGACAATCCTATACAGCTACATCGGGAGCTAGCAAATTTGACTGAAATTGAATTACCTTCCAGTCACAAGCAATGTATAGAATCGAATGAAGTCGATGGCTTTGATATAGGTTATGACAATGGTTTGGTTATTGCACATGAGATCGTTTTCGGGCCAGTTGCAGATCCTAATGCTCGCCAAATATCTGTGTGTTTCAATATTCCTACTGATAAAATATATAAATGTTCTCCTCAACAAGCAAAAAGATACAAGAGGTCGCGAAATCGGGCTCAAAGACTTCTTCACAAAGAACGTGCCTATGCGCCACTATTAAGTTCAAAAGAGAAGAGGCAATCAATTATAACTTCTTCAAGAAATAATGAAGGTAGTGAGGGATTTGACTCACAAACTATCCTTCCGTTTTTTGAGAATCAGCCTCGAGATAGCGACGCATTTGACCTTGTTTCAGATATAATGTTATTCCGGGTTCGTATGTTAATGAGTAATAATTATCCAGGTCTGTGCCTGGATGAAAGCCTTCAACAAGAAGAACTCGAGCTAAACCATCGATTTCAAAGTCAGATGCGTTTCTGGATGACATGGTCGTGGCCGTTTTGTAATGGCCGTGACAAAGTTAACGCTGAAACGCAGATACCTCCCGTACATGGCATGTACAGTTTTGCGCCTCATCAAGGGAATTTTCCTGGAAGAGAATTTGAAATTTCTAAAACGATTGATTATTCAAAATTTGCAACTGGATTTCTTTGGATATCTTTCTTGGTTAATTTTTCAAAGAATCCGCAAGACGTTTTGGAAGATTATGTAAGTATCAACTCTTTCTTCAGGCCTATATATTATGATCTTATAAAAATAACTTGTATAAACATGCATATAGAGTGGCGATCGTAATATGATTGCATATGTTGATCAATACAAATCACTGAGAAGATTACCTATTCTTCGTGACTTATCATTGGGAAAATCCCAAAGCGCAGCACCTTTATTGTAAGGCTTATTTGTATAGTTTTCGCACTCTGTTGTCATATTTTTCACATTTATCTCGATATTCAACAGATCACCTAATAAAGCTCCATTGATCCCAATATCATCACTCTCAAAATCATTGAAATCTATACCAGACGAGCACGTAGCTCGTCATGTTATTCGATCTTTTCAAGACTTGTTTAAATTTTTCAGCATTGTACGCACACATTATTCGCTTCGAAATTCCTCTGTAGACGAATATGATGGAAACGACGGAGAAAATAATTTTGAGCATTCACTTTTCATCGAAGAGAGCAATGCCTTACTTGATGATGCGCGTTCGTGGACTCGTACCTCAAGCAAAAATATTCAATCAAGATTTAATCGTTTCGTGAAATAGTTACGACGGTTTAAAAAGTTACAATTATAATAATAGTGGCTGAATCATTTTGTCCACGCTGACAAAGTGAAAATGTGGGTACCAAGCCTTTATATGTACTGTTGCTTGGGAAGCAAAAGCAACCGGGCAACAAGTGAATTGATAGACGTTTGTCGTCGGGAGGACTTCCCTCCTGACATTATCTCTCTTTAAGATACAATTTAGATTTTTCGCAGAAAGAGACTCATCCCTGAATCGCCAACTCTGGCAACAGAATGTTTTCTTGCGGTTAATCGCCATAAATAGATAGTGGGTCCAGAATATAATTGACATCCATTATGTTAATAGCATGAGCCTTTAAATGTTGTATTTCGAAAACGTTTCAGCTAACTTTACAGTCGACTGGAAAATAATTTTAAATGAGAATACACATGTCACCACCCACTCATAGTTGCCAACTCGATATATTTGAAAAACGAAGAGCTTGTCATTTGGACAAGTTATGTTACTCTCTCATCAAAGACGTTTTGACGAAATCAGCTTCAGAAGTGTTTGGTATTCTCCATGTGTGCCCTACAGAAACGTTGCTTTGCGGCATGGGAGGAGAATAAAAATTTACACACGCCCGTATATCTCCATGTCAATTAGTTTACGAATAAACCAAATGGAGAATCATATGTCAGGATTGATTAGTAGAATGAGCTAGAGTGAATAAGCTGCTCTACCAATGATTGGCATTAGTAATAGGAAGGCTGATTTTTCAACTATATACTTACTTGTTGATAT
>Ga0115008_10000339_pt1 | contig 33963 bp, 34 predicted proteins | sample FraStrMetagenome_FD_87164 | JGI IMG/M metagenome (GOLD analysis project Ga0115008, IMG submission 87164) | Marine eukaryotic phytoplankton communities from Arctic Ocean - Fram Strait ARC3M Metagenome | ecosystem: Environmental > Aquatic > Marine > Oceanic | place: Fram Strait | collected... | reverse complement strand
ATGCTCTTATATGATTATTGTAATATGCACATATGTATTTCCATACGCTTTTATTCATATACATCTTTAATTAAAGATGTATATGAATATACAAATGTCCGCATAACACACTTAAACGAAGTTCTAATTGTGTTTCTTTTGGATCAGCTATTAGAAGAAGAGATTTTCCTCATTGGGTCCTGTCTGTAACTAAAAGATGCACGATGCGCCCCAATAATACATGGCTATGGATAAGGTCTATTCCAAAGGTGGTCGATTAAACTTATATTTATTATGTTTGTTGTTAACTCCATTTTTTATTTAATCTTTAACCCTTTAACTTATGAGACGCATTGTATAAAAGATTTTAAAAGGTTTATAATGAGAGGCTATTTCAATTGTTAAACGGAATTTTTTTATAATGAGACAAAAAGTGCAATAAATTTTCTTTATTAAGGGAAAAGTGGCTCAATTCGGTTAGAGCGTTGGCCTGTCACGCCGAAGGTTGCGGGTTCAAGTCCCGTCTTTTTCGTAGTTTTTTTTGAGCACTACTCTGGGTATTGCTTTTTTCAGAATGTGGCGCAGTTGGTAGCGTATCTGTTTTGGGAATAGAGGGTCGTATGTTCAAGTCATACCATTCTGAATGCTTGTGTTTTTTTACGAAAAAATAAATAACTAATTTGATATGCCTACAATAAATCAATTATGTAAAAAGATAAGAATAAAAAAAAGAAAAAAAACATCTGCACCGGCATTAAGAAGGCACCCGCAACAGCGGGGAGTTTGTTTAAAAGTATTTACTCGTACCCCTAAAAAGCCAAATTCTGCTTTAAGAAAAGTAACTCGTGTAAGACTTTCTAACGGAGAAATTGTAAATGCTTATATTCCAGGTGAAGGTCATAATCTTCAAGAATATTCATCTGTACTCGTTCGTGGGGGTAGAGTAAAAGATTTGCCTGGAGTAAAGTATCATTTAGTTAGGGGTTGCTATGATTTAACTGGTTTAGAAAAAAGAAAAACATCTCGTTCTAAATATGGAACAAAGTTAAATAAATAAGAGAAAAAAAGAATGAAGCAATGGTCTAGTAAAAAAATATTAAAATTACTAACACTTTCTTTAATGAAAAAAGGAGAAAAGCATGTAGCAGAGCAATTGGTTTTCGAATTAGTGGCACTTCTCAGAGAAAAGTATAAAATATCCTCTTCTACATTAATTTTAAATGCTGTTCATAACATTAAACCTTTAATTGGGTTTAGGAATGTTAGATTAAGGGGGTCTTCGTATAAGGTTCCGTTTTTTCTAAAAGAAGAACTACAAGTGAAAATTGCTCTTGATTGGTTAGTCTCTTCAGCTGCTAAATCTAAGTCCAATTTAAGTAATTCTTTAGCAAAGGAGTTGATTCAAGCTTCTTTAAAGCAAGGGGATCTCATAAAAAAACGTAATGAAGTTCATCAGCTAGGAAATCAAAATAAGGTCTTTGCACATTATCGATGGTTTTAAATTTTACGATATAATGAAAATGGTATATGTAACAACTTTTTTAGGCGTAAGCACTACACTTTTTTTAATAGGGATTTTGGGTATTGTCTTAAATAGAAAAAATATCCTTATTATTTTGATGTCTGTAGAACTTATGCTATTAGCCGTAAATATTAACTTTGTTGTTTTTTCGGTCTATTTGGATGATCTTATTGGTCAAATGTTTGCTTTGTTTATTTTAACTGTAGCAGCAGCGGAATCTGCTATCGGTTTAGCTATATTGGTCGCTTATTACAAAGTTAGAAATAGCATTGCTGTTGAAAGTATTCAGATGTTAAGAGGGTAATTTTTAGATAGCAGTTGATGTTTTTCTTAATAAAACACATATAAAAAGGATTTGTTTAAAATATCCTTTACTTTTCCTTAAAGCGGAATAGTTCAATAGGCAGAACGTCGGAATCATAATCCGAATGTTGGAGGTTCAAGTCCTCTTTCCGCTAATTCTAAAAAAAAGCATTCAAGAATTTAATTTACCTTATTCATAAAAAGTAATAAAAATGTTATTTATAAACTTATTTGAAAATGATTTAAAACTTTTCTTACCAGAGTTTTTTCTTGTTACTGCCATTTTGACTTTTGTTTTATACGGTTCTATTTATAGCGTATCAAAAGAGCATAATTACCCGCTAATAAACGTGTCAACTTGTTGGGCAACTATTTTTACATTTACCAATACCTTTTTTTTAATTCTGTTTACCAGAGATATTTCTTCAGTAATTTTTAATGGCACTTTTATTTGCGATGCTCTTTCTCAAAATGCTAAATTGTTTTTAATAGGAGGAGCCATAGCTTGTTTACTAATAAGTATTCCCTATCTTCGTAATTATAAAGTAAATTCTTTTGAATATTTTTTACTAATTCAGTTAGGGGTTTTTGGTTTAATGCTATTGTGCAGTTCTTTTGATCTTATCTCTGTATATTTAGCTATAGAGTTGCAAAGTTTATGTTTATATGTTTTAGCTGCTTTTAATAGAGAATCCGCATATTCAACGGAAGCAGGATTGAAATACTTTATATTGGGAGCATTTGCATCGGGGCTTCTGCTTTTTGGTATTTCTATTATTTATGGCTTTACAGGGACGACAAATTTTGAAGATCTTCACATTCTATTTTCTCTTGAAACAGAAAACCAACGAGCAATACAAACAGGTATTATTTTCATTAGCTGTGCTTTTTTATTTAAACTAGCAGCGAGCCCTTTTCATGTGTGGTCTCCGGATGTTTATGATGGTGCTCCTTTAAATAGTACAATATTTTTTGCGGTCGTTCCAAAAATCGCCCTCATTGTTATTTTTTTAAGGCTCTTCGTTTTTTGTTTTGGCTCTCAACCACAATATTGGCAGTATCTTGTTTCTTTTTGTGCAGTATCTTCGGTTATTACTGGGTCTTTTTTAGCCCTAAAACAACGTAAGTTAAAGCGCCTACTCGCCTACAGTTCTATTGGTCATGTAGGCTATCTTCTTATAGCAATATCTTCCGGAAGTTTGGAGGGATTTCATGCCTCTATCATTTATATAATAACATACATGTTGATGAGTTTAGGTATTTGGTCTGTTATCAGCTGTCTAGAGAATTATGATACCTCTAAACGCACAAGAACAATGACGGACTTAGCGATGATTTCTAAATCGAATCCTCTTTTATCTTTTAGTTCTGCAATTCTGTTATTCTCTATGGCCGGTGTTCCACCACTAGCTGGTTTTTATGCAAAGTTTTGTGTGTTTCTATCCTCTATAAATGCTTCTATGTATATATGCTCCATTTTAATTATTTTAGCGAGCGTAGTTTCAACATATTACTATATACGATTAATAAAAACTGTGTATTTTGAAAAAATAACAGGTAAAGTGTTTTATAAACCAATATCTAAAGAAATTTCTTTAATTTTAGGGTTATCTTTTTTCTTTACTTTTTTCTTTTTCATTAATCCAAATTTTTTGTGGCTAGTGACTTACGAGATGGTTCTTTGTGTTATTCAATAAAAGCATTTACAAGATGCATATTCAGGTTATCTTTATGATGCGTTGTACTTAAGAGACACTAAAAATTGACAGTATTTTTTATGCTAGGTTTAAAATATCTTTTTCAAAATAATCATACCAATCTAAAGCTTTCTGCTAATATAAAGGATTTTTGTTGCTTAATTCCGATGAAAAGATGTTGTACGAAAGATCTTTTATGGTAGGCGATATACGTCAAACCTAAATGTAGGTAATGCGCCCTAATTTGAGTATATTGGGGTTTGAACCCAAGGCCTGCGGATTAAAAGTCCGATGCTCTACCAACTGAGCTATATACTCTTTAAAAAGTTTTAACAAAAAGAAAACTCTGGAATGAAAGGGTTCGAACCTTTGAATGCCCGCACCAAAAACGGGTGCCTTTCCACTTGGCTACACTCCAAACAGGAACTCCCTAAGTCGGACTTGAACCAACGACCAAGTGGTTAACAGCCACTTGCTCTACCAACTGAGCTATTAGAGATTTTTCCTCAATAAATGAAAAAAACTCCCATTTTCTTGCCTTTCAATTTTGAAAGATGGGGTTGCTTTTTACTTTAAGACTATAAAATAAAGAAAAATTTCACGTATAGAAGGAAAAATCTTATTCTAGATTGTTCAAAAAAAGTTCCTTCCATAGAAAAAACATTTGGTAATATAAAAACTTTATATAATGTTATCTTAATTATGTCATCTATAGGTATAAATAGTGCGTTATACGCTTGGTCTTCCCGTTGGTTGTTTTCAACAAACCATAAAGACATTGGTACCCTTTATTTAATTTTTGGTGCTGTGGCAGGGGTAATGGGAACCACCCTTTCTATATTAATACGTATGGAACTTGCTCAGCCAGGAAATCAGATTTTGGCAGGTAATTTTCATCTTTATAATGTTATAGTTACTGGCCATGCTTTTGTAATGATTTTTTTTATGGTCATGCCTGTTTTAATAGGCGGTTTTGGAAATTGGTTTGTGCCTTTATTAATTGGTGCACCCGATATGGCTTTTCCCAGAATGAACAATATTAGTTTTTGGCTTCTGCCTCCATCTTTATTTTTGTTATTGGCGTCTACTTTAGTAGAAGCTGGTGCTGGTACTGGATGGACGGTATATCCGCCATTAAGTAGTGTTCAAGCCCATTCGGGTCCTTCTGTGGATTTAGCTATTTTCAGCTTACATTTGTCTGGTGCCTCTTCTATTTTAGGGGCGATAAATTTTATAACAACTATCTTCAATATGAGAGCACCCGGTATGACAATGCATAGACTGCCACTTATGGTATGGGCTGTTTTAATAACAGCTTTTCTATTACTATTGTCTTTACCCGTGTTAGCAGGAGCTATCACTATGTTACTCACAGATAGAAATTTTAACACAACATTTTTTGATCCCGCAGGTGGCGGAGATCCAGTATTATATCAACATTTGTTTTGGTTGTGCGTCATAGAAGTTGCGTACATGATGGGTTAGTATCAAGCATACCCAATGACTATTTATCTTACCTAATACGTACAAGAGCGTAAGGGGAACATAGCATGATAAAAGTTAGGTGTTTGAGATAAGCTTTAAGGGAGGCGGAAATATAGAACCGAAGGGAAGTCCCATTAACTGTTAAGTGTTAGGCCCGAACCATGTCTAATGCAAAGATACTAACAGTTCCTCAACTACGGCGAGTAGACAAAATATCTTAATAGTATCAAACTCAAGCGAGGTCGTTTAGACCAGCCACATGTACGTAAAACTATGGGAAGGGCCATCCGTTAACGTTTATCGATAACAAGTCATACGTAATTTGACGAAAGGCCTGCAGATGCGGGATATGAGCGAAATACAGAAATGAAATGCTATATTGAAATAGTTTTACTATGCAAGCAAGTCTAAGTAAGGAAGTATTCGCAAAATCCGCTAGTCTAGTAATTTGACACTTATTTCTACAATCGCTTTAATGGGGTTGTAGCGAGGGTGCTTAGTTTATAGCATATATGATACTTTTCTATAGACTTAAATATAAAAATGTTAAAAAAAAATGCTAAGAAAGATTAAATCTATGACACTAAAGTGCCTAGAATATAGGACAGTCATCTCAATAGAAAATCTCGAGCAAGGCTTGCTTCGTACAAAAAGTAGTGTTTCACTAGGTTTGGATGGTGAAACAAAGGCCGAATTCACGCAAAGTAAATTAGTTCAATTACACAAAGAACTAAAACAACAAAAGTATGTTCCAAAACCTAATAGAAGAATCGCGTTGGTTAAGCCTACTGGTGGCAAGCGATACTTAGGCGTAGCCTCGCAACGCGATAAAGTTGTTCAGGCTGCTTTGCTAATTCAACTAGAACAATTAGTAGATGAGCATTTTTCCAACAATTCTTTTGGTTTTCGACCTGGAAAAGGTTGTCATGACGCTTTACATATGATAAAATATAAGTGGCAAAACGCTACCTGGGTAATAAACTTAGATATTCAAAAATATTTTGACACTATACATCATGATATATTACTTGAAAAACTAGGTTCTTTAGTTGACCAAGCAACGGTAGAATTGATTCGTAAGTTAATAAAGGTTGGTTATGTGGATATTCATAATTTGAATGATCGAACAGCCTATTCTACAGAAGGGGTGCCACAGGGCTCACTTATATCCCCCATTCTTGCGAATATTTATTTACATGATTTTGATGTTTTCGTCCAAGAAAAATTGATATCGAAATGGACCCGAGGTGATGAGCGAAAGTTCGTCACTGGGTACCAACATCGAAAAGCTTTAACAAAGGATGATCAGGGAATATTAGATAAATACCCTGAGCTCGAAAATCAAATTGAGCGAATTAAACATAATCGTTGGGTGTTGGACGGAAAGCCTTCACGTGATCCAAAGGATCCTACTTTTCGTCGATTACATTATACTCGCTACGCAGATGACTTTTTACTTGCATTTTGTGGTACAAAGCAAGAAGCAAAACAAATAAGAGATGCGTTAGAACAATTTTTGTTGTTCGAACTTAGACTCGAGATCAATTCAGAAAAGTCATATGTAGCACATGCAGAAGATTATAATATACTATATTTAGGTATGTTCATTAAGTATGCGAGCTATAATAAAATTACTAAAGACAAAAATCATCTTGTTGCTGGAGAAATACACCAATTAAAGGCTACAGCTATTAACTCAGCACAATTACGAGCTCCAGTTGAACGTTTAATGAAACGTGCTGTTGAAAAACAGTATGCGAAACAAAAACCAAATGGTACTGTACGTGCGACTTCATGTCGAAAACTTGCTAGTTTGAGCGAAAAAGAAGTAGTAATTCGCTTTTCATCTATTATCCGGGGTATACTAAAATATTATTCTTGTGTGAATCAAAGATCGGATCTTTGGCCAGTCGTTAGTTTATATAGAAAATCGTGCGCATTAACTCTAGCGGATAAGCTAAAACTGCGAACGGCTGCTCAAGTGTTCAAAAAATTTGGTCCGAAGTTAAAGATAAAGGATGAACTAAACAAAACAACAACTGAATTATTCTATCCGGATTCTTTAAAAACGAAAATTGACTTTAAGAAAGGGAAAGGGGATATAAATGAACAAAATCTCTGTATAAGTGTTGATAAACTTCAGGGGTCTTATAGATCAAATTTGAAAAAAGCTGTAGTGTGTCAATATAACGGCTGCAATAAAACTCAAAATCTGGAAGTGCATCACCTGAATCCCAAAATCAATTTGAATCCCAAAATAAGTTTAACTGCGTTTGAAAAATCGTTACTTGCAAAAAAACGTAAAACGATTACCTTATGCCGTGAGCATCATATGTTTGCGCATAATAAAAAGTTAATTGATTAGTTATTAACAGATTAAAACGTAAAATTTTGCGAATTTGCAATTCGCTTTAACCGAAAGGTTATTACTAGAGGACGAGCCGTATGCGAGGTGATGCTCGCACGTACGGTTCTGAGACGGGGATAAAATCCTAAGTCTATTTTCGGTCATCCCGAAGTCTATATTCTCATTTTACCAGGTTTCGGTATGATTAGTCATATCGTTGCTACTTTTTCTAGAAAGCCTGTTTTTGGTTACTTGGGTATGGTGTACGCAATGCTAAGTATAGGAGTTCTTGGTTTCATTGTGTGGGCTCACCACATGTATACCGTAGGGTTAGACGTAGATACTCGTGCTTACTTTACAGCAGCTACAATGATAATTGCAGTACCAACAGGTATTAAAATATTTAGCTGGATAGCTACTATGTGGGGAGGATCAATATCTTTAAAAACCCCAATGCTTTTTGCTATAGGCTTTATCTATTTATTTACCGTTGGAGGTGTGACCGGGGTTATACTAGCAAATTCAGGAGTAGATATTGCGTTACATGACACTTATTATGTGGTTGCACACTTTCATTATGGTGCGGCGTCTAACGTTGTTTTCGCCTGTCTTGACTTTGATCAAGACTCACATTACTTGCTTACTCGTTAATTAATAATGACTTTGATTAAACGGTTTGTGATAAAGCATGATGCTTACCTGAGAGGGCTAACCTCGCAAGGGACCATAGCATGCATCAGAAGGCGCTCTGAAAGAGTGAGCGCCAAGCTATTAACTAATATGGGTAGGTTTACGAATCCTAATTACAACTTTCTGGCAGGGTCTGAAGTCCCTATCAAACGATTGAGTGTTAGAAATTACGTAGTTTTTCTTTCACCAAGCAAGTTCAACAAGCCGGCTACAAGTAGTAGTTCTAGAAAGGGGAGCCCTAAGTTAGTTTTGCGACGAAAACAAATGGAATTCGCGATGACCCGAAGTTCGAAAGAATGGGGGTTACGGAGGGTCCATAGTACTGCACCATCTTGCAGGAAGGGACCTAGTTATGTTAGGTTTGATAAAGATACGCTTTCGGGTGTATACAAGTCGAACCAGTTGGATTTATTAAGATCTTATATCATTAGTAACAAAAAATGTGTCAATTTGAGTAAGATTATGTCTGACCCAAATTTCTTGATTGCAGCTTGGGCTAGAATCCGCTCTAATAGTGGAAGTTTAACTTTCGCTTTGAGTAAAGAAACCTTAGACGGAATTACCCTGTCTTGGTTTGAGGAAACTGCGAATACCGTGCGGAACGGAATATTTCAATTTTCTCCTTCTAGAAGAACTTACATTTCTAAGTCTGATGGAAAAAATAGGCCTTTAACTATACCTTCCCCAAGAGATAAGATTGTCCAAGAAGCTATGCGTTTTCTATTAATGCAGGTTTTCGAAGGTGGTTTTAGCAAAAACTCTCATGGTTGGGTATCCGGTAGAGGATGTCACACTGCTTTAAACCAAATTAAAATGGAGTTTGCCCATGATAATTGGTTTATTGAGGGGGATATTGACCAACAATTTCCAAGCTTAAATCATCAGGTACTAGTCAATTTATTGAAAACCAAAATTGATGATCAAGCTTTTATAGACTTGATTTACAAGTACCTTAGGGTGGGTTATGGTGTATCCCCAGACAAAATAGTTAAAATGCGTCTTGGGATAAGCCAAGGAGGAGTTTTATCTCCTGTTCTAGCTAACATTTATATGACTCCTTTTGATAAATGGGTTGAAAGGGAACTTATACCTAAATACACTAAAGGTAAAAGAAGGAAAGCTAATCCTGTTTACACAAAAATGACACGTTCTGGAAAAGTTACTGATCACTCTATTCCTAGTTTGTATTCACATGATCGAAATTTTATTAGACTTCACTATGTTCGTTATGCGGACGATTTCATTATGGGTTTAAATGGTCCAAAAATTTATTGTAAGCAAATAGTTGATGAGTGCAGGATTTTTCTGTTCGAACAGCTAAAACTTACTTTAAATATTGAAAAGACCAAGATAACTCATACTCAGTTAGATTCCGCAATATTTTTAGGTTATCGTGTATACAAAACTAAGCTTTCTAAAATGAAAATAGCTTATAATCTCAAAGGACAGCTTTCTCGTAGGACCACTAATACTATGTTAGACGGTCCCATAGATCGGATTGTGGGGAAGTTGAAGGAACGAGGTTACACCAAAAAAGAGGGCTCACCTACCAGAAATGGAAGATTCATAAATCATACTTTATATGATATGATAGAGCACTACAAAATGGTTGAAAGAGGTATTCTTCAATATTACAAGTTAGCGAATAATTACGGTAGAGTCGCTGCCAGAGTACATTACATTTTAAAATACTCTTGTGCCCTTACAATTGCCTCTAAGATGAAACTTACTACTTTACGGAGGGTATTTAACAAATACGGCAAGAATCTTAATATCAAAGATGAATCGGGTAAAGTTATTACTAGCTATCCGACGGTCGACTATCGTCGTCCAAAAAAGTTTACTATAGCTCCTATATTAAACTATTCTTCATTAGAAGCATATATTGATCAGTATGATCGGCGAGTACAAAGAGGTCGTAAAGACCTTAAAGGCCCTTGTGTATTATGTGGCAGTAATCAGGAAATTGAAATTCATCACGTTCGAAAACTTAGTAAAGCTAAGCGCAAAGACTACTTATTTAGTATGATGTCTAGAATGAATCGAAAACAAGTTCCTGTTTGCAAAAAATGCCATATAAAAATACATCAAGGTGTATACGACGGTAAACGAATCAACTAAAGCTTCATTTCAATTTTAACATGAGTGAGAGCCGTATGCAGGGAAACTTGCACGTACGGTTCGGGGTCGACTTATTGGTAAGTAACGAGATTGGTAAGTTAGGCCACTGTTATCAATGGGCGCTGTATTTGCAATTTTTGCTGGATTTTATTTCTGGTTAAGTAAAATGATTGGACTGAAGTATCCTGAAATATTAGGACAAATACATTTTTGGACCTTCTTTGTGGGTGTAAATATCACTTTTTTTCCTATGCATTTCTTAGGATTAGCCGGTATGCCTCGTAGGATACCTGATTATCCAGATGCTTACAGTGGTTGGAATGCAATTGCGTCCTATGGATCATATATTTCTGCGTTATCTTCAATTTTCTTTTTCTATATAGTATACGTCACCTTCACTGAAGGGGAGCGTGTGAATAAAAGAAATCCTTGGGGATAAGTCAGATATTCTATCAATAATTTCTTGTGGTGGTCCTTTTTATCCGCAAGATTGGAGCTTATAGCTCAGAAGGTTAGAGCATACGCCTGATAAGCGTAAGGTCAACAGTTCAAATCTGTTTAAGCTCATGAGATTCTTCTATTAATTTACAAAACCTATTTGAAATTTCTAAAAGTAGGAAAATTAAAAACTTATTGTGGTGATCATAACTCAGTTGGTTAGAGTATCAGATTGTGGCTTTGAAAGACACGGGTTCAAGTCCCGTTGTTCACCCTATTTTTGTTTCTTTAAAATTTTCTAAAACAAAAAAACAAATTAATTATAATGGCATTAAAAAAAAGCGAATTGTCTTTAAAGGCAAAAAATTTCACAATTAACTTTGGACCACAACACCCAGCGGCTCATGGAGTTTTACGCTTAGTGTTGGACTTAGACGGAGAAGTTGTGGAAAGAGCGGATCCTCATATAGGATTATTGCATAGAGGAACTGAAAAACTTATTGAGTATAAGACCTATATGCAAGCGTTACCTTATTTCGATAGATTAGATTACGTATCTATGATGGCTCAAGAGCAAACATATTCCCTAGCTGTGGAAAAGTTATTGTCTTGTCGCGTCCCATTACGTGGTCAATACATTAGGGTATTATTTGCAGAACTCACACGAATCCTAAATCATTTGTTGGCTGTTGGTTGCCACGCAATGGATGTAGGTGCGACAACTCCCATGCTTTGGGCTTTTGAAGAAAGAGAAAAGTTAATGGAGTTTTATGAAAGAGTTTCCGGAGCTAGACTCCACGCTGCTTATATAAGACCGGGCGGAGTTAGCCAAGATTTACCTTTAGGTATATTAGATGATATCTATATGTTTTCGGAGCAGTTCAGTACTAGAGTTGATGAAATGGAAGAGCTGTTAACGGGAAACCGAATTTGGAAACAACGGCTTGTAGATATTGGTGTAGTTTCCGCTAAAGATGCTCAAAACTGGGGGTTTAGTGGTGTCATGCTACGAGGCTCCGGCATTTCTTGGGATTTAAGGAAAACTCAACCCTATGATGCTTACAGTTCTGTAGATTTCGATGTTCCTGTTGGTACTAATGGAGACTGTTTTGATCGATATCTAATTAGGATAGAGGAAATGCGACAATCTTTAAGAATAGTTTCTCAATGTATAAATATGATCCCAGAGGGGCCTGTTAAATCATCTGATGCTAAAATAGTAACGCCTTCTAGGTCTCAAGTAAAAAATTCAATGGAGTCTTTGATCCATCATTTTAAACTTCACACTGAGGGCTTTTCAGTCCCGTCTGGTGAAACATACGCATCTACCGAAGCGCCTAAAGGCGAGTTTGGTGTTTTTTTGATTTCAAACGGATCAAACAAACCATACCGCTGTAAGATTAAGGCCCCTGGATTTAATCATCTTCAGGCATTAAATTTTATGAGCAAAGGACATTTAGTTGCAGATGTAGTTACAATCATAGGTACTCAAGATATAGTATTTGGCGAAGTTGACAGATAGGTTCTTTCTTTTTCGCAAATCTATATTGAAGCGAATTAAGCTTGAGAGGAAAAGTGGCTGAGTGGCTTAAAGCATTGGTTTGCTAAATCAACGTATATATTTAGTATATACCACGGGTTCGAATCCCGTCTTTTCCAACAAAAAGATTTTTTAACAAAATTACAAAATTTCTCCAAACTCATTTTTTTATATGATTCAGGTTCAAACTATTGTACATGTTGTAGATAACTCTGGAGTGAAATCATTAAAATGTATTAAAGTTTTAGGAGGTTTCAAAAAGAGGTATGGTATTTTTGGAAGTGTGATAAGAGCTTCCGTGCAAGAATTGCGGCATAAAAGCAATAAAAAACTGGGATTTAAAAAAGGCGATCTTGTTTTTGCTATGATAGTTCAAGTGCGATCTAAAATGAAAAGAAAAGATGGTCAAGTTTTTAATTTTTTGAAAAACTCTGCCGTAATTATTGATAAACAAAAAAAGCCACTCTCTACTCGAATTTTAACTCCGTTGTGTAACGAGTTAAGAAAAAAAAATGCTGTAAAATTAATTAGTTTAGCTCCTTTTATTTTTTAAAAAAGAAAAATTATAATGTGGAAAAAGTATAATCGTTTTTATACTCAAAGAATAAAGTCAGAACTGGGTGTTACTCAATTATGTAAGAATGTTAATCAAATACCTAGTATAAAAAAGATCTCATTAACTTGTGTTTGTGACACCCCTAATAATATCAAAAATGTTCTTATGACTCTTAGTGCGCTGCAACTTATTGTGAATAGGAAAGCTGCGGTAGTTATTTCAAAACAGTCTTTGGCGTTAATGAAAATTAGAAAAGGGCAGCCTTTGGGGGCTAAGATTTCTCTTACTGGTGATACTGCGTTGCAATTCTTTAATTATTTTACATTTAATTTAATGCCGAAATTGGACTTATTAAAATTAATCCCTTACAACAATGGAAATACAGATTTTAAATTTTTCATAAAGTCATCTACAATTTTCACTAAGTTGGGCTCTTTTTTCAATTTTTTCCAATTTCTACCCCCGGTTCAGGTTGTTTTGTCTTTAGGGAAAAATTCCAAAAAAAAAACCATCTTCTTTTTAAGGTTTTTGAAATTACCAGTATCGTTTTCAAGCAAAGAAAATTAATTTTGTTTTTTGGTTTGAAATTATTTTATAGAAAATTAAATTTTGTTTATTCTTATGGTGTATCATATTGGTTTTATTGTAATAAGTCTTTTAGTAATTGTTATTCCATTGCTTATTTCTGTTGCTTATTTTACTTTAGTAGAAAGAAAGTTTATGGGTTCTATGCAAAGAAGAAGAGGGCCCAATGTTGTAGGATTCATGGGCCTTCTTCAACCATTAGCAGATGGGTTAAAGCTTTTTGCGAAAGAAACTGTGTTACCTAGTAACGCTAATATAGTTCTTTTTGTATTAGCACCCATAATAACTTTTGTACTTAGTTTAATGGGTTGGATTGTTATACCTTTCGGAGAAGGGGCAGTAGTATCTGATGTAAATGTGGGGATTCTTTATCTTTTTGCTATATCTTCTTTAAGTGTTTATGGAATTATCACTGCAGGTTGGTCAAGCAATTCAAAATACCCCTTTTTAGGCGCTTTGCGATCTGCTGCTCAAATGGTTTCGTATGAAGTTTCTATTGGGTTTATAATTGTAACTGTTGTCGTTTGTGCTGGATCTTTTAATTTATCAACGATAGTTCTTGCTCAAACGAAGGTATGGTTTATTATCCCTTTGTTTCCTATGTTTATTATGTTTTTTATTTCAGCTTTGGCGGAAACAAACAGACATCCTTTTGATTTACCCGAGGCAGAGGCAGAATTAGTCTCGGGCTATAATGTCGAATATTCCGCTATGGGTTTCGCATTATTTTTTTTAGGAGAGTATGCAAACATGTTAATTATGAGTGGAATGACCACGATACTTTTTTTAGGTGGTTGGTTGCCTCTTTTTGATGTTGTTCCTTTTAATTTGATTCCAGGACCTTTATGGTTTTCCATAAAACTATCTATTTTTGTGATTGCATTTATTTGGGCTCGAGCTGCATTACCTAGATATAGATACGATCAATTGATGTCATTAGGGTGGAAAGCTTTTCTTCCCCTATCTTTGGGTTGGTTATTGTTTACTGTTGCTTGTTTAATAAGTTTTAATTGGTTGCCAGAATAAAAATGCGCATTAAATTACACATTGTATCTAATAAAAGTAGTTTGTTAGATACATTTATAAAAAAGCTTCATGATGCTATAGGTTTCGGGTATATACGCGTGGTAAACTTGCCTACAAAAAAAAGACTTTTCACAGTATTAAAGTCCCCTTTTGTTAATAAAAAATCACGGGATCAATTTGGAATCAGTACACATAGAAGATTAGTGATTCTCAGAAAAGTGGATTTACTTATGTTTTCACATATTTTAAAAGGAATCTCTTGTAAAGGTGTTTCTTTTAAAATAACACTTAAAGGGGGATAGTTCAATTAGGTAGAATAGTGGTTTCCAAAACCGAAGGCTGTGGGTTCAAGTCCCGCTCCTCCTGATTTATAGAATACTTTTTTTTATTAGATGTGTGTTAAAAGCATATATATATAAGGTATTTTATTACATAATAGAGATGTTAACTTAAAATAGTGTAGCAATAAGTATAATGTATTTAAATATTGTTTTTTTGCCTTTTTTAGGATCTTTTATTGGCGGTTTTTTTGGCCGATTTTTAGGGCCTCATGGTTCTGCTATAATAACCACAAGTTGTATTGGTTTTTCTTGTTTTATGTCCATGATCGCCTTTTTTGAGGTTGCTTTAGCTGGCTGTCCTTGTTATATAAAAATAGCTCCTTGGATAGATTCTGAATTATTTAATGTACCTTGGGGATTTTTATTTGATAGTCTAACAGTAGTTATGCTAGTAGTAGTTACCTTTATTTCCACATTAGTGCATTTATATTCTACAGAGTACATGTCTCATGATCCACATTTACCTAGATTCATGGCGTACTTGTCTTTGTTTACCGCTTTTATGCTAGTTTTGGTAACTGGAGATAATTATATGCAAATGTTTCTAGGGTGGGAGGGTATTGGATTATCCTCTTATCTATTAATTAATTTTTGGTTCACGCGACTTCAAGCGAATAAAGCTGCAATAAAAGCTATGATTGTGAATAGAATTGGGGATTTTGGTTTAGCGCTAGGAATTTTTATGATATACATATTTTTCCAATCTATGGAATATTCCAGTGTTTTTGCAATGGTTCCTTTTTTTGTTGAGCAGGAGGTTTGTTTTTTGTCTCTAAATTTCAATTTGTTAAATGTTATTGGTATTCTATTGTTTATTGGTGCAGTAGGTAAATCCGCCCAAATAGGTCTTCATACTTGGTTACCAGATGCTATGGAGGGCCCCACTCCGGTTTCTGCGCTAATTCATGCGGCTACTCTAGTAACTGCGGGTGTTTTTTTAATGGCTCGAAGTTCTCCTCTTTTAGAATACGCGAATGGTGCACTTTCAGTAATAACAATATTTGGGGGGATGACTGCATTCTTTGCGGCTACCACGGGATTATTGCAAAATGATTTAAAACGAGTCATCGCCTACTCGACGTGTAGTCAATTAGGTTATATGGTCTTTGCATGCGGTGTTTCTAACTATGCAGTTGGTGTTTTTCATTTAGCAAATCATGCTTTTTTTAAAGCTCTCCTATTTTTAAGTGCTGGATCCGTAATTCATGGTGTCTCTGACGAACAAGATATGAGAAAAATGGGAGGATTGCGTCGTCTACTTCCGTTTACATACGCGATGATGCTAATTGGCTCTTTATCCCTTATGGGTATGCCTTTTTTAACGGGGTTTTATTCTAAAGATGTTATTCTAGAAGTGGCTTATGCAAAATACACAATACCAGGGCATTTTGCATATTGGCTGGGTACTTTTGCTGCTTTTTTTACTGCATTTTATTCTATGCGTTTGGCTTTTTTAACTTTTTTATCAGAGCCTAATGGGTATAGGCCGATAATAACAAATGCGCATGATTCTCCTATAAGAATGGCTTTGCCTTTAGCTATATTAGCAGTTCCAAGTATTTTCATAGGTTTTATCGCTAGAGATATGATAATTGGTTTAGGTTCTGATTTTTGGTCAAATGCTATCTTTGTTCACCCTAGAAATTTGAATAGTATAGATGCTGAATTTATACCCCACTCTATGAAGTTATTGCCTGTTGGGTTAAGTGTTATCGGGGCTGCTTCTGCCTGTATTCTGTATTCTTATCAGAGCAATTTACTATATAGCTTTAAAGTTTCCGATGCAGGAAGACAACTATATACTTTTCTTAATCGTAAGTGGTTCTTTGACAAAGTTTATAATGAGTACATTGCCCAGAACATGTTGTTTTTTGGTTATCATATTTCGTATAAGACTATAGATAGGGGTATTATTGAAATTTTTGGCCCTATGGGTTTTTCTACTGCGGTGACTAAGAACGCAAATCTAATGCGGGAACTGCAAACGGGGTATATTTATCACTACGCTTTTTTCATTTTTTTGGGAGCAGGTGTTTTGATCTGTCTTTCTTTTTTAGATAGTTCTGTTTTATCTTTTATTGATTATAGAATAATTTGTCTTCTCGTAGCTACAGCGTTCGCTTCAAAACAAATAAGAACTGTTTTATAAAAAAATTCCAATAGATTTTTGTAATCATGATCAAACTTTTAGTAGAGATTCTGCTAGCGGGGTCTCTTTTTATTTTATTTATACCGAAGCATCAAATTTTTTGGATTCGACTAGTAGGTAACGCGTCATCCTTTTTTGCGTTTTTTGTTTCTTTATTTTTGTGGATACTTTTTGATGATTCGACTCCAAAGCTACAATTTGTTGAAGAAATCATTTGGTTGTCCCAATCTAATGTAAATTTCACTTTAGGAATTGATGGGATCTCTCTTTTCTTTCTTTTGTTAACAACATTATTGATTCCTATTTGTCTTTTATCAAGTTGGTATAGTGTACGCATTTATGTAAAAGAGTATTTCATAGCTTTTTTGTTAATGGAGGTACTATTAATTCTTGTGTTCTCTGTTTCTGATTTGCTTTTGTTTTACATTTTCTTTGAAAGTGTTTTGATACCTATGTACATAATAATAGGTGTCTGGGGGTCGAGAGAAAGAAAAATTCGAGCTGCATATATGTTTTTTTTATACACCCTTTTTGGTTCTGTTTTAATGCTTTTAGGTATAATCTATATCTATGTACAGGTTGGGTCAACAGACTATGAGACATTGTTAAATTACGAGTTTAGTAGTTTGGAACAAAGATTACTTTGGTTTTCTTTTTTTGCATCTTTTGCATCTAAAGTTCCTATGTTACCGGCACACATTTGGTTGCCAGAAGCACATGTCGAAGCGCCGACAGCAGGATCGGTGGTTCTTGCAGGTATATTACTGAAATTAGGCTCTTATGGTTTTTTGCGCTTTTCACTTCCCATTTTCCCTGCAGCCTCCTACTTTTTTACCCCTTTTGTCTATACTTTATCGATTGTTGGTGTTATTTACGCATCTTTAACAGCTATTAGGCAAACAGATTTAAAAAGAATTATTGCCTATACATCAGTCGCCCATATGAATTTGGTTGTCATGGGTCTTTTCTGTTTTAACTCGGTTGGATTAGAGGGGGCTATAATTCAAAGTATTAGCCATGGGTTCGTTTCCAGTGCTCTTTTTTTGATTATAGGAGTCGTTTATGACAGACACCATACTCGAATGGTAAAATACTATAGTGGTTTGGTTCACACGATGCCTTTATTTGTAACAATTTTCTTGCTTTTTACTATGGCAAATATTGCTTTGCCAGGTACAAGTAGTTTTGTAGGTGAGTTTTTAATACTTGCAGGGGTATTCAAAGCGAATACTACAGGAGCGTTCTTAGGGGCAACGGGTATGGTTCTTGGTGGAGCCTACTCCTTATGGTTATTCAACCGTATCTCTTATGGAAATTTAAAGTTACAGTATATGGACCATTTTTCTGATTTGAACAAACGGGAGTTTTTTGTCTTTTTACCACTTATTATAGGTACTTTATATTTAGGGCTATATCCTGAAGTATTTTTAACCTCTTTGCATTCAAGTGTGGTCAATTTGACTGAAATAGTTAACCCAAGCGATTTCGGCTCTTAGAGAGCCGCGCTTTACCTGTTTAACTGCGCACAAGGCTGCCCAAATAAGAGCAAAAGCCTCGAACTAAACTTCTAGTCCATCTAATTTGTCTGCTATCCAAGAAACATAGTTTTCTAAATTAACAGCTTCTACGACTATTGGCATAAACCCATGATTTACTCCACAGATTTCACTACATTGTCCATAATAAACCCCTTCTCTTTTGATAAAAATAGATGTTTGGTTTAGACGTCCTGGACACGCGTCTACTTTAACACCGAAAGAGGGGATTGCCCAACTATGAAGTACATCTGCTGCGGTTACAAGAACTCTAATATGAGTATTAACTGGTAAGACTAATCTGTTGTCCACTTCTAATAATCGCAAACCACCACCGGTTAAATCCTCTTCTGGTATCATGTAAGAATCAAAATTTAAACTCTCACCACCCTCTAAAGTACAGTAATCCGAGTATTCGTAACTCCAGTACCATTGGTGTCCCACTACTTTTAAAGTAATCGCTGGGTCAATAATTTCGTCCATCGAAAAAAGTAACGCAAAAGAAGGCACTGCTATCATCATTAAAACTACAGCAGGTACTAGAGTCCACACAATTTCTAAAACTGTTGAATGTGTCCACTTTTCTGCTTTAGTGTTCACAGATTCATCAAAAAGATAGATACATCTTACCATAAGCCAAGAAACAAAGACAACAATAACAGTAATAAAAAACATTATGTGATTATGGAAATTTACGATACCTTCCATAATAGGTGTTGCAGGATCTTGAAGATCCATTTGCCAGGGACGTGCTGCGTCAGAAAAAGAAACCTGACATAAAACAAGCAATGATGTTAATTTATACGAAATATTTTTTAACATTACAAAATAATTTTTTTTATAGTTTAAATATTTTTCTAAAAAATTTCTTATACGCAAGGACTATTAAAAGAAATTTTTAAAGTCTGCTCTATAACTATCTGAGCATTTTGCCATTGTTGTAGAATTTTTAGATAAGGAATCAGAAATATAAAAATCTGTCAAAAATGGGCTGAAGGGAAGACGTGAAATAGTAGAGAGAGTTTTTTTGTTTGATTTCAAAAAAAAGAGATGCCTTTTTGCCAAATTTGTTGTGGTAAATTCAAGGTCTTCTAAATGAGAAATTAATCCTAAAGAAGCAATTCTTTTTTTTAAAATACGTATAATTTTAAAAGGATCTCTAACTAGTGCTGGCCCTGTTGTCGCTTTTTGTGTCTTTTGAATTCTTCCTTCTAAATTCATATAACACCCATCTTTTTCAAAAAAAGTTGTGGTAGGCAGTATAAGATCTGCTTTAGCCGTAAATTCACAACCATTAGTGGCGATAAAAACTAATTTAGTGTCGTCAGAAACACCTTTTATTATCTTATCAAGCTCATCTGATCTAAAAGATCCTAATAAAACACAAAGATTTTGGGATTTGAGATTTGAAAAGTCAAAACTCAAAAAACCTAGCTCAAAAGCACCAACTTGATTTGATTCTTGATTTAAAAAAGATAAAGTTTCCCAGTTAGCTAATTTTTCTTTTAAATTCCCCTCAATTAGCGCTAAAGATTTTTCTAATCCAGGAAAATCTTTACGTTCCGCAAGACTAGAACTATAAAGGATTATTGGTTTTTTAGCAAATCTTAAATCCTTGCAAATTGGATGTTTTCCTTCTGAAATTTCTATCAAAGTGTATGGGCTTATGCCTAAAACTTCTGTTTCATATGTCAGATTATGAGGCACCCCTATACATGCTGTCTTATAAAGTCCCTGACGGTGCCTTTTTCTTAGTTTCAAATTTAACATTGAGGCTTCATATCTTGGATTAACTCCCACCAGTATGCATAAATCAGAGCGTTCAATATCTGATAACGAAGTGTTGCATATGTAGTTTTTCGAAAAATCAGAATTGAAATTAAAAGATCTAGGGTATCCAAAATTCTTAATGCCTAAGGAATTTGATAAAGCTTTAGCTTCTTTTAAAGTATTTAAATCGGTATTAACACTGCAAAGGAAACTTGTTTTTGAAGATGGAGTTTCCGATAATAGATTTTTCAACTTTTCTATAGCAATTTGCCAAGAACATTGTTTTAAAGAGTTGTTGTCTCTAAAATATGGAGTATCCAATCTTTGTATTTTCAACGCATCAAAACTAAATCGAGTTTTATCCGATATCCACTCCTCGTTCAAATCTTCATTAAGACGAGGAAGAACTCTAACTACTTCAGTCTCCTTAAAGTCGACTCTTATATTTGAACCGACAGCATCAGAAATATCTATAGTTTCTGTTGATCGGAGCTCCCAAGGCCGCGCAATGAAAGTATATGGTTTGGAGGTTAGAGCACCTACAGGGCATAAATCTATGACGTTTCCAGATAACTCTGATTGAAACACTTTACCTACATAAGTACCTATTTCGGTATCCCTTCCACGGTTTGTTGTTCCTAAATCCTCGACACCTGCAATATCCATAGCAAATCGCACACACCTAGTACAATGAATACAGCGTGTCATAATTGTTTTTATTAAAGGTCCACAATTCTTGTCCTCGACCCCCCTTTTGTATTCAAAGAATCGACTTTTATCACTGCCAAAGAACATCGCTTGGTCTTGAAGATCGCATTCACCACCTTGATCGCATATCGGGCAATCAAGAGGATGATTCATAAGTAAAAATTCTAAAACCCCCTCTCTAGCTTTTTTCACTAAGGGTGTCTCTGTAAAAACCTGCATGTTATTCATCACAGGCATTGCACATGAAGCAATCGGTTTTGGTGATTTTTCTAGCTCTACCAAGCACATCCTACAATTTCCTGCAACGGATAACCGTTCGTGAAAACAAAATCTTGGAACCTCTATTCCAATAGATTCGCACGCCTCTAAAACAGTAGAATTTGATGGAACATAGGTTACTTCATTGTTTATAAAAACTTTGACCATTTGATTTGAAAAAAAAAAGAATTGGCCCTAATCGCGGGCCAAAAAAACAGCGCTATCTGCGTTTCGCGATAATTGCCTAAAAATCAGTTGATTTTTAACTGTTTTGTTGAATTGTAATGTCAGTACGATAGCTCCTAACATAGCAACTAACAGAATTATGCCTGATATTAAAAAATATATGAAATAGTATGTGTAAAGCAATTGTCCTAATGCTTCAAGATTAGTAACCTTATCCACTGTCGAAATCCAAGAAATAAAGGTATTTGCTGTATCGCTTTTATTTGGTACTATAAAACTATAATTTAAAGTATTCAAAACCTCAAAAATGAAAAGTCCTCCAACCAGACTACCTATAGGTAAATACTTAAAAAAATCATTCGATTTTGACGTTACCTTTATATCTAGCATCATAACAACGAAGAGGAATAATATTGCTATCGCCCCTACGTATACAATAATAAAGGTAAGTGGAATAAATTCTAATTGTAGTACAAATAACATACCTGCAGCATTTAAGAAAACTAAAACAAGAAATAATACGGAATGAACTGGGTTTACCACAGTAATAACCATGATAGCTGCCAAGACAGTAACAAAGGCGAATATATAAAATAAAGTGTTTGACATGATATTTTTTATTGGTTTTTCTTAATAAACTAGTTATTGTAAAGAATCGTTGTTAAATTATCAAGATAGTTTATATTTTTCTGTAAATCTTTTAGCGGATTCTTCATCTTTAGTGGATACAAATTTCTTATTGGCCTTTTGCCATAAGCTACCAGTAAAAATATCCAGTTTATTTATACCATACCCTTTAAGAGGTAAGAAGCCTTTATTAAATAATGCAGGTACAGTGCTTCCATCACTCAAAACTTCCAAAAAAAAAGAGCTCTTAATAGATTTCACTTTTAAATCAGCCATTTTATAATTTTATCTACTTTTTATCACTAAGCTATTTACGTCCGAGCAACTTGCTCGAATGTAAATAGCTTTTTATAAAGTTGTATTATTTTTCGGAGGATTTCATCATAGCGGATTCCAAAACACCTAATCCTGGAAGTATCACTAAAAAGAAAAAAAAATAAAAAACTGTAGCGATTTGACCTATTTCGATATAAGGTGTTTCTACAACTTTTTGACCAATCCAACCCAAAATAAGAAAATCTGCAACGAGAAGCCAAAAAGCTTTTCTATATAGTGGTCTAAAGGCAGAACTACGAACTTCTGATTGATTAATAAAGGGTATTAAAAAAAGTACAACAATAGCACCAAACATAGCAAGTACTCCTCCCAACTTATCAGGAATAGACCTTAATATTGCATAAAAAGATAGGGTAAGAAACCAGGGCCCTTTTTCTTTAGCTATTAAAAAAAGTAGGCTAACCAATAACTCCCCTCCGAACTCAGCGTGCAACTTTCACTGCACTGAGCTCTCCACAAATACTTAAGCTTTTCGTGGCGATACTCTTTTATCGTATCGTCCACTATGTATATCTTCATGACATTTTCGACAAACCGGCACTTGCTTTCTACTTAGCGTGGCCATTATGATAGAAAGTCTTGACTTTGATTTATCCAACCTTGATAGTTTTTTCACGTGATGAATTTGTATGTTTTCAGTTGTTCCACAGCAAACACAAGGACCTTGCATTAAATGCTGGGTACGAACCGACCATTTAAGTACCTTTAATGGATTATTCTCCCTACTGGCCGATATATTATAGTTAGAAACGTTCTTTCGAAAATTTTCGGGTATATTTAAAATTAAACCACTTTTGGGATCTTTTAAACAACCCCCAAATTTTCTAAACACTTTTTTACGACTTCTCAACTTTAATTTCCTGCCTAATGTTAAAGCACAAGAATGTTTTAATACAAATCCAATAAATTTATGGAAAATATGTAAATTATTCACGTGTGAATAGTAATTTAAGTAACCCCTTATAATACAATTATATCGATACAATATTTCAGCATGGTTATAATTTATCCAATGGGTTACTGCATTGACCAACCACTTGTCGTTTTTCACCACTATAAAATTCTCTTTTACAAATCGTTCTTTTATCTTCGTGTAAGGAGCATCTATGTATATACTTACATGTGAAGCTCTTTTTTTAACACGACCTTTTTCAAAAAAAGATTCTTTGGGAGTGGGTGAATAAATATCATAGCCAAGAAAATGTGCTTTTTCCTTACCCGCATGTGTTATTTTAGTTTTTTCAATAGACGTGTCTAAGAAAAGTTCTGCTTTTAAAAAGGTTTCGATTCTTTTTCGCACTTTTAACGAATCTTCTTTAGAGCCCCAAATTCCAACAAGCCAATCATCCGCATATCGTACATAGTACAATTTCATACCAACTCTAATACTGGATTTTATTTTTCGCAACTCTTGGTAACCTCTTTTTTTATCAACTCCCTTTTTAGATCGTAGCAAAGATTTTGCTTTGATATATTCAGGATTTAGCTTAGTCGTTTCCTTTGTATCAAATTCCTCTTTTAAGGCACCCACAAACACATCAAGCTCGTGTAAGTAGATATTGCTTAACAGAGGGCTAATAACAGAACCTTGTGGAACACCTTTTCCTGTTTTTTGTAATTTCCCATCAACAAGAACCTTAGTTCGTAAAATTTTCCACAACAAATCAAGGACCCGTTGGTCTTTAATCCGTAAACTTATTAAATGCATTAATTTCTGGTGATTTATAGTATCAAAAAAGTCAACTATTTCACCTTCTATAAACCAACTAACACCTTTCCATTGCCTAATGTTTTTACAAACTGTGTGTGCTCCCTTTTTTGGTCGGAAACCGTGACTTTTTTCGCTAAATGTTTTTTCAAAAACTGCTTCAAGCAAAAATAACAAGCTTCGTTGTACTATTCTATCTTCTATTGACGGTATGCCAAGCCTACGCATTTTTCCATCCTGTTTCGGTATTAGAACTACTTTTACAGGTGCTGGCTTGTATTGCTCCGTTTTTATTTTATTTGACAATATACTGAAATATTCATCATTAATGCCTAAACTATTTAAATCTTTCTGGTCAGTCCCAACTACCATGGACGCCGGGTTTGACTTAAGTTTATAATAACTGGCCTTAAGTATTTCAGGGTCATATATTACTTGATACACATTATAGATGGGTTCAAGACTCCCACCCGCTACTTCTTTAAGACGTTCAAAACCACACATTGTAGCTAATTAATCTTTATTAGATTGTATCTGCTGTCTCCCTTCACCAGTAACTTTTCTGGCTAATACGGAAACTCTGTCACCATAGTCGTTACCAACCTTAGGCGATCCCGAATTCTTTAATATGTCTCCATCTAACGTACGCATTTCTACTTAAAGTAGCGCACGTCGTAAACTTAGTATATTGATAATTACCACTATTTGTGGGCGACATTATAGCAGCTCTTTTAAGGAATCTTTTGCCAGTATTCCCCAATGCTATAAAACAGGTTGCGTTGTCAATCCCTGCTAGACGGTACATTTTCTTATCTATCATTCTTTGAATATACATATTTACATTAACTTGAAGAGTCTTCAAAAAGCCTATTGACAAGCTTCGTGCTCTCCTTTACCGACATGCTGCACTCCCCTATCCTTTCAGACTAATGGCTTATTACTAAGCTCGGATGAGTCGGTTGTTTTACAAGTTTTTAGAGCAAACCTGAGTGATCGATGACTTCACTAAGAAACATATAAATTAGACGGCGCACGCAAGAAATACCACTCAGGTACGATATGAGCAGGTGTTACCATAGGATTAGCTGGTATATAATTATCAGGGTGTCCTAAGGAATTTGGATAATAAAAAACAAAAATAGAGAAAAAAGTTATAAAAATAATAACTGAAAACAGATCTTTGAAATAAAAGTAAGGATAAAATGGTATTTTATCTACTGAGCTATCTATCCCAACAGGATTGTTCGAGCCGTCTTTGTGTAATAAGGCTATATGAGCTATAACTAAACCAGCAATGACAAAAGGCATTAAATAGTGCAAACTAAAAAAACGATTTAATGTTGCATTATCAACGGAGAAACCGCCCCATAACCATTCAACAATTGAAGGTCCTACGAAAGGGATAGCAGAAAATAAATTTGTAATTACAGTCGCACCCCAGAAACTCATTTGACCCCAAGGCAGTACATATCCCATAAAAGCTGTAGCCATCATCAATAGGAAAATTAGCACCCCCGAGCACCATAAATGTTCTCTTGGTTGCATATAAGATCCGTAATAAAGTCCACGAAACATGTGGCTATAGACAACAATAAAAAACATAGAAGCTCCGTTTGCATGAAGGTACCTAATAAGCCACCCATTATTTACATCTCTCATAATATGCTCAACGCTACTAAACGCCAAATCTATATGAGGAGTATAATGCATCGCCAAAAAAATACCAGTCACTATTTGCACCCCCAAACAAAAAGCTGCAGTAAAACCAAAACTCCATAAATAACTAAGATTTATTGGTGTGGGGTAATCAATAATGTGGTTATCTACTACGGATAACAAATAATCTTTATTCCAACGAATGTGTGCTGACATTTCAAAAAGTATTTATATATGTATACGTATTCTATAAAGGAAAGGGTTACTTTAACATAACCTTTTCTATAAGGTACTTAAAACAAAATATCTTAAGAGTCGTTTAATGGGGGGTTTATGAATTTGCAAATTTTTTTGATGTTGTGTTAGAGATTTGATCTACTGATTTCGACCAAGGACTTTCAAAGTTAAAAGATCTAAATTCTTGCGCTAACTCTAAAGGTTCACAAACAACACGCTTTACTGTATCATCATACCTGACTTCAACATATCCACTTAAAGGAAAATCTTTTCTTAAAGGGTAACCTTCAAATCCATAGTCGGTTAATATTCGGCGTAGGTCTGGGTGGTTGGAAAAGAATATTCCAAACATATCCCAAACTTCTCTTTCCCACCAATTAGCAGAGCTATAGGCTTTAGTTATACTCTCTAAAGATCCCACTTCATTTATTGATGTTTTTACCCGTAAACGATTATTAAACTTAAGACTCAATAATTCATAGGAAATTTCAAACCTATCAATTCTTTCAGGATAATCTGTACCAGTAATTGCTGTTAATATTTTATATTGGCAATTCACATGATCTCTTAAGAAAGTTAATACAAAAAGGATGTGCCTCGGTTGTACCGTACAAATAACTTCGTTATTTAAAACCTGTACGCAATCTATGGGTAAGATTCTTGATAAGTATTTTCCTGATTCTAAAGAGATATTGTTTAATTCTTTCATAGCCTAATCACTATATTTACAAGATATTTCCATAAAAATTAAATGAAAGAAAAAGAAATTCAATAAAAAAAACTTAAAGATTAATAGAAATGTGAGACATCCCCAATTTTTTGATAAGTATTCCATATTAAAGACCCTTTAAAACTAAAAGGTTTCCTCCTCTTACAAAATGAAATTTTATAAAAAAGATTTAAACTTAAGAAAACGAAATAATAAATGTAAATAGACAAAAAGTTCTGATTTTTTTGATTAAGAGAAGAGGAAAACCCTAAACTGAATAGGTGGTTTTCTTCCCTCTTCTGTAAGGAATTAGCTTCTTAATTTTTTTATAATTATTAAACTCATATAAAAGATCTCTTAGAAATGAACGTATCAGCAATTGAATATAAAAACAATCAAAAACACCCTTTTCACCTTGTAGACCCAAGTCCTTGGCCTTTAGTTGCATCTATTGGTGGTTTAGGTATGACTTTTGGAGGAGTTATGTACATGCATAATTACTCTGGAGGTGGTGCCTTATTTTCAACAGGTTTTATAAGTACCATATTTGTAATGTACACTTGGTGGAAAGATATTGTTCGCGAAGGAACTTATGAAGGACAACATACAAAACAAGTTCAGCAAGGACTGCGTTGGGGAATGTTGCTCTTTATTGTTTCTGAAGTAATGTTCTTTTTTGCCTTTTTTTGGGCTTTTTTTCATTCTAGTCTTTCTCCTACTTTTGATATTGGTGGAGTTTGGCCTCCTGAAGGAATAGAGGTGTTAAATCCTTGGGAAGTTCCGTTATTAAACACCGTTATCCTCCTATCGTCTGGTGCGACTGTCACATGGGCACACCACGCAATTGTAGCTGGTTCTAGAAAAGATGCTTTCATTGGACTTGTTCTTACCGTAATTCTGGCAGTTATTTTTACAATGTTACAGGCTTTAGAGTATTATACTTCACCTTTCACTATTTCTGATAGTGTTTATGGAGCAACTTTCTTTTTAGCTACAGGGTTTCACGGGTTTCATGTTATTATAGGAACCATCTTCTTAACAATTTGTACAATAAGGCTTGTACATCACCACTTTACCCGTGAGCACCATTTTGGATTCGAAGCTGCCGCTTGGTATTGGCATTTCGTAGATGTTGTGTGGCTTTTTCTTTTTGTAACAATTTACTGGTGGGGTAGTTAATTATATAACCTCCACAGTTAGTAAGCTAAAAAAGCATTAAATAAACTCTCTAAAATTTTTATAGCCTATTCCATAAAAAGATTCTTAGAGAGATAAAAAGTAAAATCAAACAAATCATTTATTCATATCAATAGATAACTATGATGATAGTAACTAGTCCTTTAGAACAATTTCAAATATTACCCGTTATACCTTTCTCTATAGGAAATTTTGACTTTAGTATAACAAACTCTACTATAATTATATTAATTGGGCTTTTCAGTTTCTGTTTCCTTTTAAATGCATTAATTAACGATAACGGTAGCTATAACTTAGTGCCGAATCGTTGGCAAACTGTAGTAGAGGGGATGTATGAGCTTATTGCAGGACTGCTAAAAGACTCTCTAGGAGGGAAAGGGCAAGAATATTTCCCGTATATATTTAGTCTTTTTTCTTTTATTCTTATAGCAAATCTGATAGGCCTTGTGCCTTATAGTTTTACAGTAACCAGTCACCTTATTGTGACTTTTTCTTTGGCTATTATGACTTTTATAGGAATAAACCTAATTTGTATAAGAGAACACGGTCATCATATATTCTCTTTATTTTTGCCCGCGGGATCTTCATTGCCTTTAGCTTTTCTTTTAGTTCCTATAGAAATAGTTTCTTACCTTGTTAGGCCTATAAGCTTATCTGTTCGTCTTTTCGCTAATATGATGGCAGGGCACGCACTATTAAAAGTAATAGCAGGATTCGCTTGGGCGATGATGCTTTCTGGTGGTATCATGTTTTTAGCCCATTTTGTACCACTGGCTATTTTAGTACTCGTTATGGGTCTTGAATTTGGAGTAGCTATGATTCAAGCTTATGTTTTCACCATATTAACCTGTATTTATCTAAATGATGCTCTAAATCTACATTAATTTTTTTGATATAGCGCATTAGGCATCTTTAGCTCAACGGATAGAGCACCAGCCTTCTAAGCTGATTGTTATAGGTTCAAGTCCTATAAGGTGTATACAAAATATTTTTATTTACAAATAAATAAAAAATCCAAAAAGCCTTGCTTTAATTAAAAAATTCTTAATAGAAACAGGGCTTTCTAGAGGGTTACTAGCGAGCCACCTAAAAGTACCAAATAAAAAAAACTTATACGCGTATTTCTTAGAATACCGTTGTGGATAAGTGATCGAGTGGTCGAAGGTGTCGGTTTTGAAAACCGAAGTATCGAAAGATACCGTGGGTTCGAATCCCACCTTATCTTTAAAAAAATTGGAATGCCTGAGAACCCTTTTATTTATAAGGGTTTATTCCTTTTAATTTTTTATTAACCCGTATTACATTTTTGTATTTTTAATTACAAAAGAAGCTTATAGTTCAATGGTTAGAGCGTGCCGCTCATAACGGCAAAGTTACAGGTTCGAGTCCTGTTAAGCTTATTTAAAGAGCTCCGTTTGCAACGAGCTGTATGGCAGATGCCGGAGGGGTGAAGGCTTTCCTTCACACTTATGACTTTACTTTCTTTTACCCGCATATTAAAACTACTTATTACTTTTAGTTGAGTTTTCATTTTTTTACTCTTTGCAGAGATTGGGTAAAGAAGCTTTTTGTACTTTATACTAGTTAGATCTTTTTCAAGATATTTTTTAAGCAAACCTTTTAAAAGCTTTACATTATTTTTTCTAGAAACAATCAAATTTAAAAAGAATTCTTCTTCTGTAGTCATTACTAATGATAATCCATAGGATTGAAATAGTTGGGTTGTATTTACTCTTGGATTATAAGGAAGAAAACGGCTACCGTCACTCAGACTATATGGCATGAAACATAAGAGACCGCCTAAGTCTACAGTAAATCCTCCTTTGACTTGCTTTAGTACACAACCTATGAAAAAATTCCCACAATTAACACTCTTTTGTATCTCAAGGATTTGTTTTTTCAAATTAAAAGACTTGTTTTTTTTTAAAGTTTTGTTAGATCTGCTTAGAATGTTGGTATTGTATTTTTCTACATGAAATAAGAACTTAACAATTGAAACCGAACCGTGAAACTCTTTACTTTTAGCTCTCTCTAATAATTTTATATCCGTTGATTCCGATTTAAAGAAATACCGCATATTTTTTTCTAAAGGCCAACCTTTTTTTATAATCCCTGAAAAATAATTTAAAGGCTTTTCTGATTTAAAATCTAAATACTGCTTTTCTAATTCAATCATGATTTAGTCGATTTTTTTATAGAAGATACTAAAGACAGAAACTACCCTACTATTCTTACTTGAATTGGTAATTTCGAAGCTGCAGATTTTAGAGCTTTTATAGAAGTGGCTCTTTGCGCTCCTGATATTTCAAAAACTGTTGTTCCTGGTTTTACTTTACACACCCAAAAATCTACCGCTCCTTTACCTTTACCCATTCTTACTTCTGTCGGCTTCTTACTTACTGACAAATCTGGAAAAGCTTTTATCTCTAACTTTCCTACTCGTTTTATTCTTCTGCTAATGGATTGTCTACAGGACTCTAGTTGTTTTGAAGTAATCCTAGCACTTTGCATAGAATCTAAGCGTAATAAACCTTCTTTTAAAGTATTTGTAAATAAAACACTTTTTCTATTGCTTTTTAAAGTTCCTTTCTGATGCTTGCGAAATTTCGTTTTTTTTGGTTTCAACATTCTAATGAAGATTCATAATTTATCCAAACTTTAATTCCAAAAGTTCCATACACAGTATCACTTGGTAAATAGGAATAATCAATATCCGCATCTATCCTTTGAAGAGACATCTTCCCCTGTCCTGTTTCCCAAGTTTTAGACCTCGGCACACCATTTATTCTTCCCTTTATACCAACTTTTATTCCTTTTATCCCTATGCTATTATGCTCATACACATGTAAAAGTAAGTTAGTTACAAAAATTAAAAAACGTGCTTGCGCTTTTCTTTCTGACCTAGATCGCATTTTTTGCAATTTGGAAGATAAAATGTTTGCTAAAAAGAAGGAGCTGCCTTTTACCGAAGTTAATACATGCAAATAACTTGCTATCTCTGTAGGGTTTAATGAGGAACCTTTTATAGAGGCGGGGATTGATGAAAAGTTCTTCCCTTTATCTAAATTTAAAAAAGATATGGTAACTGGTGAATTTCTAATTATTTTTGAAAAACCAAAAAGAAATGCTTTCTCAAAAGTTGAATATTGGCCTGTTTCCATAAAATCCTCGTAGTTACGGGAAGGGACATGTACGTACCTTAAAGAAAGTTGTGCGATACCTTGAGGAGTCTTTACAAATTTAAAAGAATGTAATATTAGGTTAGTATTCTTAAAAAATCTTTCTATAAAAAATTTTACCTTCCTCTGTTCTTCCAAAACATAAGGGTAGGAATAATCTTTATAAATATGTTGCTGATAAAAAGAGTTCTCATAATTTTTTAATCCTCTAAAAGCTAACGGATTTATTTTTTGGGCCATAACAATTCATTTTAGAAATTAATATTACTTCTTGTAGAAATACACTTTGCGCGTTTGAACAAACTCACCTAATTTGTGCCCAATCATTAAATTGGTAATTCTTATCTGGACAAATCTCTGACCATTATAAATATTAAAAAGCTTCCCTACAAAAGAAGGCACTATTGTAGTAGATCTTGACCAGCTTTTAAAAGAATCTTTTTTTGATTTGAAAAAAGATTTATGAATAAAGGGACCCTTCCATTTAGATCTAGCCATTTTTTTTTCCTTTTCTTGTCTTTTTTCCATGGGCCGGTTTAGCCCACGGAGTCACTGAAGGGCGTCCTCCAGAAGATTTCCCCTCACCTCCACCATGAGGGTGATCAATTGGATTCATAGCCACACCCCTAACGGAAGGCCTGACTCCTTTCCATCTATTTCGTCCTGCCTTAGCTAGAATGATTTGGTGATGATCCGAATTAGACACAACTCCAATTGTAGCAAACGTTGTTGGTAGAATCTTTTTGTTTTGGCCTGAGCTTAACCTAACTACACAAAAGGATAAACCCTTCTGTACAAGCTGAGCGAATGTTCCTGCAGATTTTTGCATAACTGGTTTTTTTAATCTGGCACTACTTCCTACGCTATGCATTAATGTACCTAAAGGCATCTCACCTATTGGCAATGAGTTTCCTAATTTAAATTTGGAATCCTTACCACGTTTAATCAAAAAACCTTCTTTTAAATTTTCAGTAGCAAGAATATAAAAATGTTCCTTTGATTCCAACGAAAACATTCTTGCAATTTCACTGGTCCTATTTGGATCATACTCTAAACCCTCTACAATAGATGAATTGAAAAAAGGCCTTTCATCTATCCTTCTATAAAGTCGTTTGTGACCACCCCCTTTATGCCGAATTGTAATTTTACCTGTGTGGTTTCTTCCACCCAATTTGTGTATTCCGGTGCTTTTAGATTTTAAAAAACAGTTATTATTTTTAACATTTTTGATAAGAACCGCATGACGATTAGAGGGAGTCGTGGGCTTATATTTTTTTAAAGCCATTGATCTGAAAAATTATATTTTTATTTATGATTAACTTTGGGCAAATCAATAAAGATAACTTTTATCTATAATAAAAACACATTGACGTGTTTAGTTTTTTATGGTTTTTGATGATCTCTTGTATATATTGTTTTAAGCTTCGTTAATATAAAAGTTTACTCGCAACGCGATTAACTTAGCAAACAACAATAGTTTTAATCTTTTGCATCCACTTCCCAAAACTAAAATAAAAAGTACTTTGAAAACAATAATTGATAAACATTTATATCCCTTACGGGGTTCGAACCCGTGTCACCATCGTGAAAGGGTGGTGTCCTTGACCGCTAGACGAAAGGGACGAGATTTTTTGAAGAAGGTTGGATTCGAACCAACGTAGGATTTATCCAACAGATTTACAATCTGTCACTATTAGCCACTCAGTCACTTCTTCTAAAACATACTTACTTTTTACCTTTTGCAAGCCGGCAGCCGTTATAGGCAACTAGCGTACTGTCGATAACTTTTATTAATTGCAGGCCACTTTTTCTAAGCTCTTTTATAGCAGAATTGCGTCCTTTACCTATGCCCTTTATTTTTACTAAAACACGCTCATACCCAAGTTCTAATGCTTTTTCTCCTAAGTAATATATCACTTGTTGTGAAGCTATTTGGGTCCCTTTTCGCGAACCTTTATACTTAAGGTGACCACTAGACAACGTTGTTATCAATTTTCCTTGAGAATCTATTAAACTTCCAATGGTGTTATTGGACGTACACTGAAGACTAATAACATTTAGATTCTTTCCTATTTGCTTCGCATTAATCATCTTAAATGACTTACTACTTTATTTTTACGTTTTGCTGTTTTACTGTTAGTACGAGTTCTCTGACCTCGTAAGGGTAACCCCTTTTTATACCTTAATCCTCTGTAACTACGAATTTGAGCAAGTCTTACGCTATTTCCGTATAAATAGCGACTTAATTCTTCTTCTTTAAAATTTTGCTTGTCTTTAAATACTGTATCTATTAAAAGAGCAAGCTGCTTTGATGTCGCTTTATCTAATTTTAAAATAGGATTAATGCCAACCTTTTTACAAAAAGAATCGGCTAAAAAGGGACCAACACCATAAACACGCATTAATGCTTGCTTTATAGGAATCTTTTCGTTTACTCTTTTGTTTAAAAAATAAATCATTCTAATCCTTTAAAAAATACTTGATTTTTAAATATATGTAACTTCGAAAATTTTTGTCTAATATTATATCTAACAAATAGCTTTATTTTCTAATGTTTTAAAACAAAGAAATTGTTTTTCTATTTCTTATTGTTGCAAAAGAATAAGTAGAATAGATTTTACTATAAGCGTACCCTAAAAAGGAATTTTTTAAAACATGATATCTTATAGTTTTTTTAATCGAATAGTAAAAAGTACTTAATTGCCATTATATTTTAAAACCATGTTTCCCACTAATGCAGTATCTCTGGTAAGGTCTGGGGTCACTGACGAGTTCGATATGGTTTCGGGTAGTGCCAGAACTATAAAATAAAAGTATTTTTATCAGCTCAAAGCTTATTATTTTAATATTCCAGCCGCACGTTCCCGTACGGCTACCTTGTTACGACTTCATCTCGGTTGTAATCCCCTGTCTTAAAAAGAAATACCTAACAAACCAATAATTGTAAATATATTGTCTAATCTTTGAAAGAGAATAACTCCCAACATGTGACGGGCGGTGTGTACAAGGCCAAGGTACTTATTCACCGTAGCATGCTGATCTACGATTACTAGTGATTCCAACTTCATGTGGGCGAGT
>Ga0115008_10000335_pt1 | contig 34100 bp, 33 predicted proteins | sample FraStrMetagenome_FD_87164 | JGI IMG/M metagenome (GOLD analysis project Ga0115008, IMG submission 87164) | Marine eukaryotic phytoplankton communities from Arctic Ocean - Fram Strait ARC3M Metagenome | ecosystem: Environmental > Aquatic > Marine > Oceanic | place: Fram Strait | collected... | reverse complement strand
CTGCTACTACTCCTCTTCCGAACCTGTAACTGATGAAGAGGATGAGTTGTAACTACAAAGTAATTTATACCTGGTACAAGAGTAGAAGTTAATAAAATAAAAGCTTACAGTTTAAAAAAATACACACCCTCGTACCGGTGATCACAAGTGTCACAAGTCACAAGTGGTTATGCTCCCGAAGCTCCACATAGTCAACAGAGTGGAAGATGTAGCTGTCCAACAAACATCACACTCTGGAACGAGCTTGAAAGATAAGAAGCAACGCGCTGAAAATCCAGTAGTATCGCATCTGTACATCTCAAATATCGATGCTCCTTCGTAGTAAACGGTCTTCTGGAATGATCGTAAGTAGTAGAAAGCAGTACTTCACCCTTGCCGGATTAGCATTCGTAGGATCTCTATCCTCTTTCAGTTTGACTGTGAAGAGCATCGACGTGAGCCGTAATTTCTCATCGTCATTTTACGGTGGCAGTGGTAGTCGCCAAGAATGTAACATGACAGATGAAAGCACCAAGAACGATGAAAATCTGAATGACTTGTGGTCATCTGCGATTGAGGGTATGATTAATGTCCCAGGATATTCTGAAAGCGTGTTGTATTTGTCCCCAGTGGGATCTTTTCCAAACGGTCAAATAAAGTTGGAGCCTTGGCCCGAGCCTTTTCGTAATGGCCGGCGAATTTACTGCTTGACAGCTCATAATCCAATGGGGACGACCGTATCAGATGCAGAAAATAAGGTCGCCAATAAGGCTCTGAAAGCGAGGCTGTACGATGTTTTTGGATGTAAAGAATATGGCACTAAAATAGAGGTAACAGATTCATCACATATGTCAAATGCGCGAAGGTTGATGCCATTTGCACAGTGGCATAGCTTCGGCTTTCATATTGGAGAAGGGTGGAGAGAGGTCAGTCGACTATAGTTTTAAATGCATCAATGTTCACATATAGCTCATGCTCTTCATCGATTGAACTTCTATCCATCTTTCTCTCTTCCTTACTGCGGCCGCAGGACGGCTTTGCTTTGTCTTTTGATAGGGACATACGCACAGAGGCAAGAGCTGAGATTGTTAAAGTTGCCGCTGAATATCAACAAGGAGCAATTTACGAGTTTAGTGTCGACGGAGATAGCGGTGTATTGACAAGAAGAGTTATTTGGTGCGATCCGGTGAAGCAACAGGAATTTGGGGACGAAGTGACCGAGATGGAGTCATTAACTACTGTTCCAGAATCCAATCTTGCTCAGGCTATACCTCATTGAATTCAACTTGCTTAAATCGAACACCTAGTAGTCCGTTGGTAGAGTTAAAAAAGTTTTGAAAATATTCCCGATATTATATTACACATAGTGACAATTTTACACTATACGCGAGGAGTATCAGTACTCCCTATTCATGAAGTTCCTTCTTCAATAAGAGATATGGCGTCAAGTAATTTTATCTCGTTTACCAAAACTGAAACTAGACACTTGATTTAGTAGCATTGTTCAATAGTCTGTCCATTGCATAGGCCTTGCACCCTTCTACCGTCTTACTGGCTCTCTCTATATTGACGAGAGATTTCGCAAACACACCAGTCAAAACAGCTATACAAAGGCAAAGACAGTATTTACCAAGGAAGTGGGAGGGGGACAGATCCAGGGATAGCATCCGCAGCAACCCAGGCACAGATAGCGAACATTGCTGCACGTCCGTTCTGAATCTCAACATGACGACGACGGTCAGTAACCTTAATATCAAGAGGGTTCCATCCCAAATCTCCAGTCAATCCTCCAGCCTGAAGTCCAGGGGCAACACTTTCTTCCTTGGCAATTCCCTCTCCGGCGTGTGTAAGCTCATAGATCTCAATGGCACCAATGGCCATGAAGATCTGGCTCCATCCAGCAACAGGGATCATGTGAACAGCATCAACAGGACTCATAGCAGCAAGGTCAGCAAACTTCACATTCTCAGTAACACTGAGATACTCGTGAGGAGTGATCTTGTCGAAGGTAATGCCAAGCTTCTGGAAAGCAAATCCAACAGTAGCGATCATGGCAGAACGTCCGTGCTTGATCTCGGCAGCTCGAAGGAAGGTACCGGTATCAGCAGATCCCCATTCAGAGGTAAGCTTATCCCAGTAGTTCTTACCGAAAAAGAGGGGTTCGGACCCAACGAGGGGAAGACCACAGTCCAGGGGAACCTTCTCACCAGCAAGAGCAGTGGTGGAGATGGATTGCTGCTGAGGAGCGAAAGCCGAAGCAGTTGCGACGAGGAGGGCGTTAAGAAGGAACTTCATGGTTTATTTCGAGGGTGTTTGATATGGATATGGTGGGTAGGGTATATATATTAATAAAACGATAGTAATCTCCAGAAGGAAGAAAGAGAGAGAGAGAGAGAGAGAGAGAGATGGGTAGCGTGTAGCGTTCACTTTGTTGGTTGCACAGTCTCGAACAGAACATCATGCGTTTTCCCCTGGATTTGCGGTTGCGTGTTTCGTGATGGTTGAACGACGCAAATCTTCGAGTCCATCGAGTTCAACTGGGAGGCTAAATTTATGTTTGAACGTTAAACTTGAATGCGAACTTTGACACGCTCTTTACTCTTCACTCTTCACTCTTCACTCTTCACCGCCATCATCATCATCATCATCATCATCACATCATCACCCGTCTTCGTCTTGTCCTGATGCGTGATTATTATTTTTTTAAATATATTATAATACATGTACTCGTACGAGTAATGGTGTTATGAAAGTCAAGGCAAACGATTTAAGCGCAAGGATTATATTACAGGCAGCTGCTGATGGAGATAGTAAGGCCTACGATGACGCAATGCTCGGATATCCCAGCAAGAGCCGACCAAAGTGTTCCTCTGGATGCTTTCCTCTTCATTACGCTGCTGGCGGAGGACACATCGAGATGTTGCGGCATCTTCTCCGTAATCCGGAAGGTAATGTCGATGAACGGGCTATAGGAAAAGCAAAGGGGAGGACACCGTTGCATTATGCGGCTCGAAATGGACATTTGGATGTAGTTAAGTTTCTCATTGAGGAATGTGGTGCAGATGCTGATATCCGGGCAAAGCATGGAGTTTCGCCGTTTCAGCTTTCTGTGTGGCAAAACCATCTTATGATTTGTAAGTATTTGGTGGATGAGGCTGGTGTTGATCCTGCTCAGGTGAATGACTTTGAATGTGGGGCTGTGCATTGGGTAGGGCTTTGTCCAATTCATAGGTCGTCCTCGTTGTCGTCGTCATCGTCTTCACTATCTCACGATGATTCCGCTGAACAAATGCCTTGCATCGGAGAAGAGGTGTTGCCTATGCTCTATTGGTTAAGAGGTCAAAAACGAATGGGTGTTGATTTTACATTGCGTCAAAGGCAAGGACATACAAGCCTTCATAAGGCTGCTTGGGGAGGCCATCTAGCCGTTGTGAAGTTTTTGAGAGAAGTGGAGAATCTCATGGATGATGTGCCGGATGAGGCTGGCAATTATGCAGCAGATTTAGCGGATATGGCCAACACAAAACGCCATGAAGCTGTTGCTCAATACTTGCGAGAAGAATGCAGTTCCGCAAAGAAAATATCTCTCTCTATTCTCGGCCTTCCAGTGAGCTTTGGAAACAATTTATCGTCCGATGCAGTTCGGACTGAAATACGACGTGCATACCTTAATAAGGCAAAGTTACTACATCCCGATAAACGAAGTTCTTCAAGTTATCATTCTACATCAACTGAACGATCGGATATTATTAAGGATGACAATGTTGACTTCCAAACTCTCAAAGAAGCTTACGAACACTTGATTCATCATAATGGCATCGGAAGACAATCAAATCCTTCACACTCTCTTAATATGATGATAGATATGCTTGAGAGCAAAGGCATAGAGGGGACTCACAATGATGAATGTGCTGGTAAGGGGCTTGGTATCTTCAAAGCCCAACTGCTTTCGGTGCTACTAGAATACGGTGATAAAGGGTTAGACCTATCAAATATTAGAAAGAAATGGAAGCAAGTTTGGCCCAGTACGCCCTTTCCGTGTTTTCAGGACGAAAATAAAAATCAAATCAATACTAGATTGAACGGAGGCCGTAAAAGTCTAGCCGGGTTCATTCAAGAACATGCAGGAGATGTTATTGATATTGTACAAAGAGACGATTCTCATGGATGCGTTGTTCGGCCGAAAAAGTTCTTCCGGCGATCTCAAATAAAAGAATTGCATGTCTGAGGTAAGGGTATTTTTTCTAGCGATTAATAAAAAAACCATATTTTAATGTAAACAATAAATTTATTTTCAATCCTTTTGATCTGACTAAACAATTGTAAGATCAAACATTTGATCTTCAATGCATTTGATGTGTTGGTCGATATCTAACTTTAAAGCTCTTATATCTTTGTTAGTCTTAGGCATTTTGTGTTTACGATGCAAATCGAATAAAGCGGTTCCATTGTCAAACGACATGCGAACAAACACGTCATTCTCGTCGTCACCTTTAAAACGGGTAGTATTTATCTCTTGACAAGAGAGGTGTTCCAGAAAGTTTCTTGTTTTATTTTTTTGAGGTTTGTCGGAAAAAATAGAACTTACAATGTTTCCTGGGGATTGATGCTACGAATGGCGATATTAAGGTACAATATTGAAAAAAAGCTATCTTAGTGTTGAAACTTACCGAACAGTCCGTAAGATCTGACATCTCATCAACGTACATGCACCTGTTTGTGCGACTCTTCCTTCGATTTCTGAAAATAACACAAAAACTTACTGCAGCAAGTAGAACCGGTAGAACCAAGAAGTATGCACCATTGAAGTGCACGCCACTTTTATTTGCGCCTTCTGCACCTATGCTATTCGATGTACGAGAGCTGAGCACGAGCGTTGCATTTTTGAAGAAGCTCGAATACTTTTGTTGCTTAATCATAAACAATGCGGGCTTGCTGTAAAACCCATCTAATATTCCATGTTGAAAATTAGCGATAGTGGAATCATTGTTGTCTTCTCCAGGGAGAATGGAACCAGACACTTCGAAGACAATAGTCAGAATTGACGACTTCATGTTTTGGTCAGGTTGTTGTAATAATCTTTCAGTTGTGCCAAATTCAATCTTGATATCTTGACTCAGTACAGTTATCATGAAAACTTCTATGCTGTTTTTCATCGCAGAAGGGATTGTTTCATTTACAAATTCTCTTGTAGCGTCTTCGAAATTATTCTTCGTTGAACAATTCATAAGTGATCTTATTCCCTTGATCTTTATCTCAAACTCAATAGTGACATCGTCTTTACCTATCACGCTTTCGCTTGTTAAGCATGGTAAATTGGAATTGCTTTCGCCTTCATCAGAAAGCACGTTAGATGTGTCATTTTGAAACGAGTAGATTTCAGTGAAGTTTTCAAGAACCGACTCGAACATACTAGCAAGCGAACTCTCCACACTATTTGTTGGTTTTGAAGAAAAATCCACCCTTTTTTGTGTTGACATAGACGGAGTAGTTTGACTAGCTGGAAAATATGGGATTGGTAAGATTGATGGTGCACTTAGTGATTCTGACTTTTTGTAAACATTTGCAATCGATGATGACGGAGACAGAGAAATATCTTGCATAAACACGGGAGTAGGTCTCATGGGTTGGAACAGCGCACTTGAGTTTTGTTGAAACTTTGTAATTGCTGATGACGGAGGCGGTGATATCTCTTGTTCTAACACGGAAGATGTAGTCATGGAATGAAACAGAGAGCTCGCGCTTCTAAATGTAACTTGAGATGCATTTGGTACTCGCGATATATCTTTTGGATAATAAGCATTCAATGTACTTTCAAAAGATTTTGATACCTTCGAAAAGTTGCTTGTCGACGCCGATGATTTTTCATTCGTCGTTTCTAAATGAGAGCTTTTAGTCGAAGTAGAGCGGGATGATTTCATTGAGCTGCTAGATGATTTTGATATCTTAAGACGTCTTCTTGTTCGATATTGCACTGATTTCGCTTCTGTGAATCCGTCTACGACAAAGCTTGCTAGTTTGTGCAAGAGCACAGCATGATAGGAAAGGCTAATGATACAAAATTTGAGGATGGAATTTTTCATTATCTTAAAATCTATCGCGTTTGGAAGCGCCGATTGAAAAATATGAGTTTATAATGCGTGTAAAGGTATCATATATTATGATGTATATCGATAGAAAAAAGGACGAGAATTTTCTACTTGTAAGTTTCGTATGACATCAGTCCGTTTTCAGCATTAGATCATTCCGACTTTCTGCCTGGGTCAAAGATTTCTTCATTCTTGTTCTCATCTCTTTTTGCGATCATCGCGATCTAATCCTTGATGCAAATAGAGTACGAACTTAATTGTACATGCTATAATCGATACCAATGCCTCTATCAATATAAGTGATGATTTCTGATACAAAAAGAAAAGGATTAATTTATTTTTGATATTCCAACTGGTGTTTTCTCGCTACGAGAACTGAACCTCGTAAATCAGCTCTTGGTTCGTATTGGATTAAATTAAAATGAGATTCCGTTAAAAGTACCACGCAAGCGAACTGCACTGGTACACTGACACTGACACAACCTGACAACATGTGAGACGATCGGATTCCTTTTCATATAATATGAAACATGTAATGTATTGAGTTGTTGTCCACATCTACCCATACTACCATCAGTCAACCAGCAAGCAACGAGAAGGAAACAAACTTTCATTTTTTGTCATTTGATAAATCATTATTGAATAATTTTCTCAGAAATGTTTTGTACAAGGATCGGTCAATTAGCCTTAGCCTTGATCTTGTGCTCATGCATCGCACACGGTTTCGTTACACCCTCGACGAAATCCTTTCAAAGAATGCCAATCATGGCACTCAATTCAGAGACAACTGCAACTGATGATGGTTTTCAGGAAATTGAACTTAAAATTCCACCATCGAATTCCGGCTTATTTGCACAAATGAAAATTGAGAAGTTGCTCAAGGATGTTAATAGCGAGATTATAGAAGTTCGCTACAGTCTCCCTTTTGGGCTGGACGTTGAACCCAAGGCGGGAAAAATTGTATGCACTAAAGATGGAGCTGGGGGTGAACAGGTTGGCGATATTTTGCGTTACACTAGTGCATGGAGTATGGGTCTACCACGTGGTGATGGTTTGATTACCACCGCTGCGAGTTTTGCAGGTGGTCTTAGTTGGCAGTGCAATATGGTTGACGTAATGAAGTGTGAAAGTTGGCAGCAAGTCATTGAAGCACTTACTTCCAATGTTGAAAGTAGGACTGACGAAGTGGTTCTTCTCTTTGAGAGGGAAATTAGCTAGAAAGCGAGAAGACGGATGTAATGGAACGAAAATACATTGTTCAATGTGTGATTTTAGTTTTTTTTCCTGCTTGTTCCACCACTCTTCATTAGTATTCCAAGCCAGTATAAGTGACCGTTCGTGATTCAATATGTACAATCATGAAGTACACCTATATCGTGAAGCATCCAAAACATTCTAGCTTTAAAAATATATAAAAAAGAATAACATACGACCATCGTCGAACCCACCGGTTAGGTCCACTCGAACGCGTTTCAATTTACACCTACATCTGTCAGGAATCACGTTCAATGACTTTGTGATGAACAATGCAAATTAATGAAGTACAACACTTATTTTAGAGATACATAAAAGATGGTAACTTTTTCTACATATTTTTACAAATTTCTACCATTCTTTGTCGCCATGTATACATACACTTTGTACAAATATTGCAGAATAACTTATTAAACCAGTATAACTTGCAACTTTGGCGGAGACGAACTTGTATCCGACCTTTTAACTTTGTACAGAGACTATTAACATTAGATGGTGTATATTCACTGGGGAAGGTATCTCATATGGCTGGAAGATCCTGGGGGGCAGCAACTTCGTTGTGCTTTAATTCAGCAGGACTGAATGAAGGGGATAGCCGAGCAGAGTTGTGCTGAGAAGAGCTCAACATAACACCTGATGTTTCTTCAAACCCAAGCTCCCTATTCAACACTGCAATTGCACGGCTGTGACGTTCGAATCCATCGATCAACTCTTCCTCGCTGATGTTAAGTGGAGGAGCAACGTGGACGTGCGGATACCTGTGAATGCCAGCCAATCCAAATCCGATGAATGCCTTTTTGTATGCTGCGAAGGCCTCACCTAACGGCTTGTGCTGTAGACGAGGATTTTCCCCACTTGGCTCCTGGATATCAAAGCAACCGAAGAGCCCAACGCTTCTGTACTGTTTAATACAGGGGAAGCGCGCAGTAAGTTCCTTCATCTTCTCCTCGAATAAAACAGACTTCTTCTGCACCTGTCCGACAATGTCTTCCTTAAGCAAGTATTTGATATTCTCGTAGGCACAAGCCATGGCGACGGGATGGGCCTGGTAGGTAGATCCATATCCGAGAGGCTTGTCATTGAAGAATTCGACAATATCTTTACGGCAAGCAGTCATGCTAAGAGGGACGCTACTAGCAGAGATACCCTTTGCACAAGATACAATATCAGGAATGACGCCCTTGTAATTCTGAAAACCAAACATCTTTCCGGTACGTCCGAAACCAACCATGACTTCGTCGCAGATCATCATAATGTTGTATTTAGTAAGCATCGCACGGACGCCCTGCATGTAACCCTCGGGCATGACTAAGCATCCACCTGCACCTACAACACTCTCCATAAGCATGCATGCAATGTTATCAGGGCCCTCGTTCAAAATCTGTTCTTCAAGCAAGTTCAAGGCAGATTTGACCTGTTCTGGTGTTGTCTCACCAGAGTGATCGAAAAATAGGGGAAAAGGGTTGAAGACCTTCACAAAGCCGGCATTAGTCTCATTACCATACCAACGACGAAAATCGCCGGTGGCAGACGCAGCGTTTCCGGTTGCTCCGTGGTAGGATCTGTACCAACTGAATACCTTATGCTTTCCGGTGAAACGACGGGCAATCATGATAGCCGCCTCATTTGCTTCAGCACCACTACTGGGGTAAACCGCGGCCATTAGGTCGCCTGGCATGATCTCGCTGATGAGCTGGTTGAGTCGAAGTCTACCCTCGGTGAGGCCCACACCTCCGTACACAAACGGTAAGGCTCTCATCTGCGCCGCTGCGGCCTCGACGATACTCTCGGGAATAGAATGACCAAGGTTTGCACAAACTGCCTGACTCGTCCAGTCCATGTACTTCTTACCAGCAACATCTACGAGGTAAACACCTTCACCGTGGGTCATAACTGGTACATCCGCACGAGAGGCACCTGGAGCCCAGGTAAGCATAAAGGGATGGTCAGCAACACTCTGACGAAGTTTCTCCTCGGACCATGATCCAATTGGCTCGAAGTGTTTGGGATCTACCTTAATAGTCGGTTCATTGTCCACTACCTGTGACAAAGATAAAAATATACATTAGGTGAATCACGGTCAACGTGAAATGTAATGGCTAAATAGGTCCACATTCATTCGAATGATGTCATCGCGGTTACATTTGATAGCAATATTCGTGTTGAAGTTTTTTCTGCTGTAAACTTATTTTGTTCGGCATTTTCAAAATGAGAACCCTAGATATAAGTATTGGTCCTCTTCATGCGAACCCAGGGAACTTTTTTAATTCCCTGGAATTCTGTTCAATGGCGTGACGAGCCGATGGTTATGAGGTGGGGAGAGTGATCCTGACCGATGAAATGAGTGCTTGCATTCGAATGTTACATACGCATAAGACCTCCGATTGACCTGCATCCGATGTAGACAATACGGAACGGATCGTGTAACTGCGCATTGCACATTGTGTGGATACAAAAGAGCACATCCAAGTACCTCCCCCGTGCAAATCTACGTGCAGCTGGATGCCGACAAATGCTCCAGTTTATTTCACTCACCTCACGCAATTCGGGAACGTTTCTCTTCCAACTTCCACCACCTTTGACAATGCTTGATGGGTTGGATGAAGGAGTAGTTGAAGTGGTGTGGTGGATGGTGGGGGTCTGTTGTTGAGGGGGCATGTTTAAATTTTCGGGAGTAAAAAAAGTGAGATTTGATCAGGAGGTGTTTTTCGTGTTCAGTTTTCATGTGTGTGTTTTTAAAAAAGGGTGATCCGTGATCCCTGCTGTTTGCTTCTCTCCTGTCGAGAATCTGTGTAAGGCGGTAAAGGATCTTCTGTGTTTACTTCTCCTGTCGAGAATCTAAAGCGGCAAGCGACGTAGGATCTTCAGAAACTTGAACTGTATTTTCTAAATTCGCTTCATACAAGACTTGCGTTTGGGATGATAAGAATATTCGAAAGTTAAAAAGCGCGGAATAAGAAGAGAACAGAAATATGAAATTAAATATTCCAAGCGTACCTTGTTCGCTATGCGTGTACACATGCAAGTTCAAAATGACAATTTTTACACGTTCAAATATGGAAAAAAGGAGGTGCAGGACTTCTGAAAAGTGAGAATTAGATAGAAACTTTACATGTCAAGCAATATATGTAAAGATTCGAGTAGAATTTCCATTACAATCGAATTAGCCAAATGACTAACATAAGTTGAAAAAATAATAATAAAGAAATTCAAGATTTTTATGAAGATTAATTAAATGTCGTCGGCAAGTGCATTAGGATATTATTCAACTCTTTGGACAAAATAATTTTCATAGAGATTCTCATAGACTCTACTGTCACTGTAAGATGACGATATGGATACTGCTGCTACGAGATCACCAACGGATGCAACTGCATATGCATCTTTTGACAGAAAATGTGTCAAGATGGTTGCAGAAGAGAAAAGATACGGAGGTTGGTCTGGATCTTTTTCAACACAAGAGACTAGCAGAATGAACACATGCACTTCTACAGAAATTTTTGAATAAACGCGAAACTTGTTTTCAACCGTATTATAATTTAGGTGTAAAAGGATTTTAGGGATCGCCCTCGATTGCGAGATACATTATTCAATCTTTAGCACTGTCTTTTTACTGAAAACATTTTACTGAAAACTTTAAAATTTATTGCAGCTAGTTTCATTTACTTCGAAGTAAATGTTAAGCTATTCACTGCGAAATGGTTGCATCAAAAAAATCAGTGTCTGACAAGGAAACTAGGATGTTTCCTCCCGAATCGTCGTTAGCATCCCACACAGAAGGAATTTTCGCAACAAGTTGTTCTGGGCCAAATTCCACATATTCATTCTCGTCAACAAAACATCTTACCCCACCTTGTACATATTTTTCTTGGTTTCCAAAATTAACAGAAAATCCTCGTATTTGGCCGTGTTCGCAATCATGAGTCCACACTAATTGGATAGTATCAACTTTTACATATTTCTGGAAGAAGAAAGATAAACATATTGAATATAAATTCTAAATGCAAAAAATCATACTCACAAAAGACGTAGGTTCACCATCGCCAACTTCTACCCCATCAACGCACCATGTGCCGGTTTTAATTACAACTAAGTCCCCTTCCACAAGTTCTGCCGAAAGATGCATCTCCCCCCTCCCGTAATTTTCAGAATCCTGATAGTGTATTTGCGGATCCGAGTTCCACAACAAACATTTATCACTTCTCCTAACATTGCTTAAATTCAGTAGATGGGCATTACGGGGAAGGTTGATCCAGCCAGCTGCAGCAATCGGAAGGAGAATGAATAGCCACTTAGCGGCTTGAAACAGCGACACCATCAGAAGTTTCGCTTGTCAAAAGAATAATCCCAATTCCTCCCAACTTGGAAAACACAATATACTCGACGGATTATATGTTTATGTGATATTTACTTTAATTAATTCACAGCCCAGAGATTTTAATCGCCTTTCACTTTCTCTCATATCCTCCTCCTCCTCATCGTCGTCGTCGTTTTCCTCTGTCCTCGCGAAGGTGTTGAAATTTTCCTTATTTCGATTAAAATTCGTAAAGAGTTCGGGATTGAGCTAAACTAGATTTGAGCATCACAGGAGGAGTGATGTACATGCCAAGCTGAATGCCATCATCAACCATCGGTTGACAAAAATAACTGTGTAGGGCATGCCTAAGGTTTTAGCTACTGTATGATGATACGCCGAAATTATATATCAATTGCAAACCGTTTCGCTTTAGGAGCAATCTGGGGGATGGGGATGGGATTGTTTGGATCAGCAGTAAGAAGAAATAATGTTGGCGCTGATGCCTTATCTGCGTCCACGAACAAGAGGATCTTGTGTTATGGGGATTCCCTAACTGCTGGAACTATTGGATTTGGAGAACCTCAACTTTTCCCTTATTCAAAATATTTGGAAGAAAGTCTAAAAGTCATTGACCCCAATGCAAACATTGCAGTAAGGCATAGAGGCTTTCCTGGTTGGACAGCTGAGATGATGGTCGAACAGAGAAATGTAGAAGGTGTTGGGTTGATTGAGGCCCTAAATAAATATGATGGTATTAATTTGGTGATCATTTTGGCTGGTACTAATGATTTGGGTATTGCTTTTCAGTCGGATATGGACGAGGAAGAGTCTATTGAAAAAATTGTTGACTCGATAACAGCGTTGCATAAGTTGGCGCATGATAAGAAAGTACAAACACTAGCCATTGCAATACCTGAATCTGGGTTTCAATGTCAAGTTCCAGAAGCGAAGAGTTTGGCTACGAAAATAAACGAGAGGCTTGATGATTGGTGCACTCATAACTGCGACATGACAGCATTCATAGAGTTTCCTTTCGGTTGGAAAGCGGATGATAGTCGATGGAGCAATGATGGTCTCCACTTCAGTGCTGAAGGATATTTTGAAATTGCCAAGAGCATTGCTCCAGTTGCGTACATGAATATCCGTACTTTGTGAGCTAAGCTATTTGAAACGCTTCAAGGATTTTAAGGCTAATTCGAAAGCTGGTCAGTCTGCTTTAGCTTCTGCTGGCGAAAAACTTCTAACCTTCACGATACGAGGCTATAATCCGTAAACAAATTACTACCAACTCCAAAAGTTCTCAAAGTCAAGATTTTTGTAGGAGCCAAAGATATATGAACAAATCAGGAACAAAAATATGGAACACGCGTAATGCATATAATTTTGAAAGTAAGAAGGTTTAATTTCATGTCTCAGCGAACATGTTCATGACATACAATAAAAAATATCCTTGATGTATACTCACTTCAGAAGTCGTGCAATATGATAAAGCCTACTTTATTTCAACACGCGCTCACATTTTACTATCGCGCAAAACGTATGCACCATTCAATATAACTTAATTGATAGGTTGTCGACTCATACATTTAACAGTTTACGCACTTCTAAAGAATATTTGAGAAGAAAATGGTTACGTCGTAATTCATTTTACGTTGGAGCGTAATGGAATTTGATTCTTTATGGAACAATATCCAATAGTGTCACCTGGTACGACAATTCTTTATTATTTCATGCAGCCTGTGTCCATGGATGTACATCTTGCGATCGTCGAAGTCAAGGTATTGGACTTGGTCAATCACAAAGCAAGCATGTCAGGATTGATCACGATTATATCTTTGTCTTTTTCGATTAGTAGATCTACTTTTCCGAACTTCTCTTGTCCGTAGACTATCGGATTTCACTTTTTCAACGAGGTTCCATGCTAGTTTCGGTCATTTGGCTAAATTCTTATCACTTGTAATTACCGGTAGACTTTGTACTTTGTAACTCTGCTCTCGGCAGGCTGCAGGCTACCCCCTAATTCTCTGTCTTCAACCAATACCAAATACCAAACACCAAACCAACCACCAATCAGGACATCAGGACCAGTCGAACACATTGCAGGAGCTAACATCTTAATTAAACACTGCACTTGTGCCGTTGGAATTGAATATAAGGTTTTGGTTTTTAGATTTCATTTGATTACGAATAGAATACGTATACATATATATTCAGCCATGTCCCAAACAGAAGAATTAGTGTTGGTAAGTTGCCCGTCGCGGGGAACGAAAGCGAGGTATGTATTTTCATTCGGAAGAAGTTGACAAATGACATGATGACATGACATAGTTGGATAACTAGCTTTCTTTTGGTTCACTAGAGCGTCATCTACTCTAGATAAAAACACAAATCTTTACGGTGCCCACAATGTATTGGACTTGGATAATGATTGTACATGTTGGAATTCTGATGGCGATACAGGAATGGCGAACAAGAAAAAAACAAAAGCGTTGTTAATTAATTTCAACCGGTTAGTTGATCTGTCTTGCAAAGGCGCTTATATAAGTGTGATGTTTCAGGGAGGTTTTGTTGGTTTGAATTGTTCGACATTCGTATCCTCCGATGGTAAAGAGTACAAATGCATAGACGTTGACGATGACGATCACTTGATTGATGCTGAGGATACGAATATAGCACAGAAATTTGACTTCTCGTCATCATCCGTTTCCTTGAATGAAATGAAAGCTGTCAAATGCATTAAATTGACTTTCGAAGGAAGTACTGATTTCTACGGACGTATCACAATATATAAACTCGAGATATGGGGTAAAGAAAATGATTGATCTCAAAGCTATATAGCGCATGTACTTGAAAACTAGAATTGATTTCGATTTTTGAGCAGGTAGGGTTTCCTTCGAATAGAGAGTTACTGAATACTACGTACGGAATAGGTATGGAATAGAAACGTTGTTTTTGAACCTACATCTAAAATTTGAAAGGATGAGACAAAAACGGAAGTAACTTCTTCTAGTACAATAATAATACCGTATATTGAGATAAATCGATAGGCTTCTGAATAAAAAGATTTTCACTGTCTCCACCATCCAATAATGAACTGTGTAAATCAGGCCTATTTTGAAGAGAATTCGGAAAGATGTTGGCATTTTAGGTTTAAGATAACGGTGTGTTTTAATTTTGGACAGGATTGAGTATACACGGAATGCAGTGGCTGCGGTTTACCGTGCAAGTACTAACAAGAATTTTGTAGTCTCGATAATTAGTAATTACGTTGAATGATGCATATCTAGAAAATAAGTATTCGAAAGTGCATCGTAAATTTCCATTGATATCGTTCATGACTTTAAGAGGACGACATCATTGGCCGGCATCAATTTCACAGCGCAATAGGATTTACTTGAAATACCTGAAATAAAGCACATAAGAAAAACATTACTTTAGGTATAAGTAAAGTTGAAGAACTAGGTGAGAAATTCATTTTTGAAGTGGGAATGTTGCTGACTAATTAGGAATTTTGCTAATTAATTATCACTTTGGATTGCATAAAGTTCTGCATCATTTGAATTATTTCTCTGGAACAAATTCAGCAAAATCCACAAACAATACACCAAAACCACCGACTGACGATTCTAAGCATTTGAATCCATGTCCAGATTGTTCGATCATATCCATAACCTCTCTTTTGATATATTTGCAGTCAGGTTCAATGTATGTAAGTGCACAACCCCCACCTCCGGCACCTGTTAGCTTTGACGAAATATCCATCTTTTGCGTTATCCGACAAATTTCATTTAAAGTCTCGTGCGAAACTCCAAGTGATTGAAGCAGAAGCTGATTAGTTTGTATAAGATCGGAAATTACCGAAGGATCCTGTGTATTGCTCGTTATAATGTCTCTAAATTGGTCTGATATATTCCCGATAGCGGTAATAACATACGGAGCAAATTTGAAATTTTCCCTTCTTTGTCCAACCCCAGCGACAAGAGCTTTTGTACTTCGGGGAACAAATGTATTTGTCAATATGATATCCATCTTTGCAATCGTTAATTGGTCAAATGCTTTTACTGAACCCGTGACAGCCTCCTTCTGATAGTAAACAGCTCCACCAAAACAACTCACTGTATTATCTAGGCCGGACGGATTGCCATGAATGACACCTTCTGCGGCGAATGCCCAAGCATTGATAATATCGAGATTTTTCGTAGAAGGTTTTCCTAATTCGATAAGGTCCCCAGCAACTCTGGACCGAAGCTGGAGTAACCCAGCACTGGCAGCCACACTAAAAGCTGCTGAAGACCCCAAGCCAGCACCAACAGGAAGATCTTTACTTCGAACAAAAATATTTATGGTAGCTCCTCCCTCCAAAAGATCTCCAATCAAACCATTGATGAGAAAGAATAAAGGTGTTAATGCTTCAATTTCATCTTCTCGGAGATCGTCCTCAGAAATTTTTTGAATAAGAGAGTGAAGTGACTCCACACCCTCTACAGAGGGAGCGTTAGCACTGAATGTAGCGTTTTCAACTTTGCAAGATTTCGTAAGTGCATTAAAAATTAATCCACCTTTGTAGTCAGGCATTTCAATTGTCATTTGTCCATCATCACTACTCTCCTCCTGAACATCATACGATATCGAGCAGTAAATACGCAAATCATCCAAACTCGAAGCTATGGCCGGCTGAGAGTGGACGACTGCATGTTCTCCGAACAAAATTACCTTTAAAAAAGCATAAATGATGATTTTTTAAAGGTAATTGTTTTTGGAGAGAAAGCATTTTCAAAGGTACATACCTTACCAGGAGCCGAAGCCGCTACTTTTATTGATCTAGTGCCATTTGCGTTTGGACTCATAGTACCCGGTAAGCATTCACTTACGTGGTATGTTAGCGACGAGATGGAAAAATTGTGAAGATAGACGCCGATTTCTCGTTCTCGTTCTCGTTCATTTCATTTGACATTGGGAGTATGATGTGGACAAGGTAGAAATATTTTCAGTCAACCATGGATGAAAAGGAGAAAAAGAAAAAAAGAGAGAAAAATGTTCAGAATGTTTCCCTGTTGCTGTCCGCTCTCCGGTTGCCCATCAATAAACCTTAATATAAACTCATGTAGTCCCTATGAATAATCCTGACTCATATTATTTTGTATTAGTTGAAAACCTATCATTTATAGTAAAAATTATACGAGTGCTTATGTGTATCGTTATAAATTTCAATGACCTCTTTCTCGACCGGTCGTGCCTCCTCGTACCGTCTAATGCCGTCAACTCAGATATTTCTTCCTTCGGGGCTCCCGAGCTGCGAGCTCCGGCGTTGAAAAGAGAAAAGACCCAATCATTTATTGTCGTTTTTCTTGTTCATGTGAACACATTATTTCCTTCATTATCGATTATAAACCTGTTGGTTTGAAAGGGACAGAAACATTCATTGATTGTATACACTTTGGCACTCTCGATTATTGAAAGAGGTTGGAAGCTTCAGTTTGGAGTGCTCGTTTTTGTTAAAGTTGCGGCATTGACATTTTAATGAATCTTTAGAATTAACCTTTCACATGTATACGCGTGTTGAATTTGTGGGTCCCGTGAATATTTGGATGAACCAAGATGACTATTTTAATAGAACCACCAACGAAAGAAATAAAATCAGGAAATGGTAATGTGGAAGAAAAGCTTCTTATTCCCAATGAAAAACAACTTCTGGAATTTGGAAAGTTTTGCCGTGTATTCTTTCGAAGTGGATTGTCGACGGCTTCTGATACTTGTACTTCTACTGCCATTGAGAGCAGGAAGAAAAGCGAAGAAGCGAAAGCTGTATTGAGTGCACTCGATGCATTAGTTGCAGGTGATGCTATCGAGGACCATGTTGTAAAACTTTCAGAGTATGAAACAGCGATAGACTCTTGTGGATTGATGGCTTTTCATAAATTGAATACTACTTCTGGCGAAACTTTGTCATCTTATATCGACATCCGCGACAAAGAGCGTAAAGATGCCCACCGTGATAAAATGGTTGAACGCCAAGCCAATTTTAAGAAAAACGTCGTGAAGGTTCTCAAAGAAAAGGACAAGAATAGTGTAGAGGAAAACAAAAATGGTATGAGAATGGAACTCGTGAGATTCGCCCAGCGAACCACCCGAAAATTTGTCAATTCGTATCGCAACAAAATTGGATCTCATTCGCTTTTGGCTGGTATAGTTAAGCTTCTAACTAATCAGATGGATAAAAGTTGTCATTTACGATGGACGCTTCATGGGTTTACAATTACAGAAAGTTGCATATCACCAGGAGAAAAGTATATTTGTGACTGCTTGGATTTGTTATCGTCTCTTTTCGAAGTTTCCATAGACGAAGAAAGTTCATCTGCCAATGAAACAATCCTCATCTTACAAATAAAAGTAGGATATAGTAATTACAGTTTGAAACGTATTTTAAGAGAATTACCGGCATTGGGGGAACTAGATGCACGACCTACAGGGAATATTTTAGAAACAGAGCTAAAACGAAACAATATCACAGGAGAGGATGATGAATACGAATCGCTCTTTGATTGGTGCCTTTCTAATTGCGTTGTAAGCTGATAAATAAAGATGTAATTTGACAGGTGTGAAAGATTATATCGAATTTTGTGTACGTGTATCTTCGCTCAACGATGTGCGCCGTAATAATTATCGCAAAAGAAAGTCAATAATCTTCATCACGCCAGACACCATTGAAAGATGCCATCTAGATTATGATAAATAATATCTAACCCGGTAGATGCCACTCGGTCATTTCATTTTCCTCCTATGCACAATAATTATAAGTCATAGTGTCCTCACAAAATTATTCCGTCCTAAGTGAATATTCCAAATTCGTAGTTAACTTAAAGTTCGGAAACATGACTATATAAGGTTAAAAGATGTGAGTCTTAACCTTTTGTACAATTTAAGTAGAGTAAGCAATTAGCCACTAACTGAATATGAAAAATTGGGTAAAGAATTGGTGTATACACAAGGGGTAATCCGTGGTCGATTCGCTTGCTTCTTAGCTAAGACCAACCAAAAGCCTGGCGTATAAACAAGGGGTAAACGACCTACTCGATCCGATCTATTTCACTTGCTTCTTGGTGGGGACCAAAACAAGGGGAATAAGTGCAAGGATAGGAATTAAGTACCCAAACACCACTTTCTTGTCTTCTCCAGAAATTGTTTTCAAACCTGAAAAACACGCCATCCAACCAAGTCCGATTACAAAACGTGAAGCAATACTGTGGGCAGAACGAATTGTCTTGTTAGTTTTATCAACGCCAAAGTCTGGGTGAATAAAAACGCCACCAGCTAACGCGACCATCAACGATCCAACCAAGCAAAGTAACCCAGCCTTTCCATGGGGAGTAGTAAAGTGGCTCTTTCCAAGAATAATTTTATTAGTGTAGATGACATAGCCTCCTGCTAAGGCAAGAATAGTTCCGAGACTACCAAGGATGCCGTGCACTTTGGTATTTGTGTATCCTCCGTTCTTCTTAATCATTGAAGCCGATCCCTGAGAACAAGTTGTAACATCGTTATAATGCAAAAATTATACATAAGCCAAGAGAAAAACGATGAAAGAAAGTCACTATACTTACAAAAAACCCGATGAAACTAACCATCATCAAGAACGGATGCCAACTGAGAGGAAGAAAATGTTAGCCATACCCAGAACGATTTAAAGTCATACTGTAAGCATATCCACTTCGAAATAATCATTTCAAAATAATGTAATTTAATATAATAGAAAAAGAGTGGGAGCAGATCCGATGACATATGACAACCACAAGAGTTTACCCCAACTTTTGCAAACACGACCAAACACCTTTCATAACTGAACAAACTGCCTACCTAAACCAACTCCATGCCCCATTCTTCGTCCCGGCCAAGTATCCTCCCACAGCCGAAAAGAGGATAGTAGAAGCTACTACTACAGGTGTCGAGTCGCCTAGTTTGTACATCTCTGATTTTTTTTCTAATATATATTTACAATGTTGAACACTTGAATTTCGCCAGATTTGCGAAGAGTGTATGAAAGAGATGATGCAACCCTTCCTATCAAATATCCGAAAATTCTGTGAGACTACAAGTTCCTCTCCTCTTTCATCAAAGGAAGTCTAAAATCCTAAAGGATATTCATAGTATGAGGCTAACTTAGTGATTATGCTTCAAACAAGTGGCTTTCACCTTTCACGTGCCTGTTACCTGTGTATCCCTTCACCGCTCACCTCACATTTTTTCTTTACAGAAAATGTGATTTGATGGAAATCAAATCAAAATCAATCGAATTAAAGACGCAATAATTATTCAGAATACATCTATTTGACTAAACGATCCTGACTCATGGTGCGTCTGGTTCGACATCAAAGGGGGATCACTTCAGCTTTAGCTAATCGGGCAAAAGATCTTCACCAACTTCGAGTGATTGTTCTTTTCGTGATTGTTTCTATGAGTATGTTGATGAGTCGTCAACCATTGTTATTGCATGTAAAGGGATTTCCAATAACCTCGAAAGCTTTTCGACACATCTTCGATAGACGTCAGGTGTATGATTCTTGTTCGAGCAAATTGGTGGGAGGATGCCTCAGAGCAACTTCGACTATAAACTCCTTACACGATGGAAAAGCGTCTCTGTATGATGTTTCGAAAGCTTTCAAGGGATGTCTCCCATGCGTCGTAGTTGGAAGGGATAGGCAATCTAGAAGTTTTCGTGATGGATCACCACTTGTCTTCTCTGGAGCCGTTGCGTACACCGTTGGATCTATGAAATATGATAGCGGTATACCACAGGGTGCTCTTGTCGCTGTTGCCGTTGCACCAAAAGGTTCATCAAAAACGAAAGCCCCCAAAGGAAAACGACCGAATAAAGGATTCGCAGTTGAACATTTTTCCACTTCTGCTTTGGACCTTGACAAAAGAAATGTAATTGGATCGCAAATGATTGGCTTTGGCACATTCAATCCAGAGTCCATGTATCGTGTTAGAATACTTCTTCATGAAACTTCCGACCCAACGATGTTTAAAACTGTGCAGCAAATATTTTCCTCGGAAGATCCTGACTGTGAAGCTGCAGTTATGAAAGCAATTCTTAAGTCGAATATACGCGGTGCAATTCAGACTCGATTGGCATTGGGTTTGCCAAGAGATGACACTGATACATTTCGTCTAATAAACGGAGAAGGCGATAGCTTATCTGGTCTTGCTGTGGATATTTTGGGTTCAAAATTAGCTGTTGTCATGTCATCTGCTGCCTGGTGCGAATATAACAAAGAATTAATTTTACAAGTTCTCAGTGACGAATTAACCGTGATGTTTAGGGATAACATCGAAGTTGTATGGAGGACGACATCATCTAGGCTTGTTCAAGATGGCTATGACAAACACACAACATCCTTTGACGATGCAGTGCATGATGATAACAGATTTATTACTGCCACTGAGTCGAATGTCAAATACAAAGTTTATCCTTGGTCTGGTCAGAAAACCGGATTTTATTGTGATCAAAGGGACAATCGTCAAACAATAGCAAGACTTTGTCGCGGAAAGCGTGTTTTGGACTTATGTTGCTATAACGGTGGTTTTGTTTTGAATGCTGCAAAAGGTGGGGCTTTGTCTTGCATCGGTGTTGACTCATCTCAGGACGCTGTAGATGCCGCCATAGAAAATGCTGCTATGAACGGATTTACGGGTGATCATATTTCTTTTGTTCGAAACGATATTACAGATTTTATGAAGACGGCGTATGCAGATGGTGAAAGATTCGACGTGATTATTCTTGACCCGCCTAAACTCGCCCCAAACAGGTCGGGTCTAAATCAAGCTTCGAGAAAGTACCATGCTTTGAATCGAGACGCAATGAAACTGATTGACGAGGAAAAGGGCGGATTATTGATGACTTGCACTTGTAGTGGGGCTATGACACAAAAAGATGGTGGTTTATTCTTCTTGCAAACAGTGAAAAGTGCATCTTTAGCAGCGAAACGACAAATATCATTGTTATCGAAAGCTGGCGCTGCCTCCTGTCATACCCAAAACCCTGCCGCTTCGCCTGCAGGAATGTATTTGACTGCAGCATTATTTTACGTAAGCCCATTGTACAAAAAAGGCTAAGCATATGCCCGAAACAAGATTTGTTCCACTCTCAATACAACATTAAAAACCAATTGATCATTTATGTTCTTCGGCGTAATGAGAAGTAGATTTCAAAATTATTGAAATTATTGTACTTAACTGGTGTTGTTAATCAGTACAATCTCGTTATCTTGATTGCCAATCCCAAATTAACAATCTTTAACTGTACAATTAAATTGTCAATATCTAGTTCTAAGGTTGAAAATGCGTCTTTTTGTTGCCTAAAAGAGGTACTTACAGATATTTGCTTTTTTCTTTACGGGTGACGTCTAATATCATTTTGAAAGTCAAGAAGCGATATTCTAACAAACATTTTGGAAGACCAATTGTGTTGACCTATCGTGTCTACTTGTATATGTAATTCATATCATTGTCCAATAATGTACAGTTGACTTATTCCTTTGCGAAGGTGGCAGCAGAATCGCAAGAAGCAGGAAACATGACTCATATGGGTTCTACAGATAACAAAAGGAAAAATGCGCTTTATTCAAGAAGAGAGTTAATTGAAGTGGCGCTGAGATATATGGCAATAGGGATTCAGAATGAACTAATGATTCGTCGGATACAATTCATTAAAAGGTCAAAAGAAGTTGGTACTCAGGTAGCATGTGCTGGAAATTTGATCATAGAACAGTTGCTCTACTCCTCTTCCACTTCCGAACTACTGACTATTTATGCAAATTATAACTATTACAGGAGTAGATATTCACAAATAAATGCATCTGAAAAAAGGATTACATAATCTAGCAGAGTTTTGAACAGGATTTACTTTCACGATACTTCGAAGGATATGTAGACCTAAACGTTCGTACATATATTTATATCTCCGAAGATATAACATGACTTTTTCCCCGATGACGGACAAACAGTCCGAGATGCTTTTCTAAAGAAGCATCCGGAAAGCAGTATTCCCTTGCAGCATCGTTCAAGGACTTTAAGGGTATGTCCCGTTTTGTCCCAGTCAGTGCTCATGTTAAAGACTGGCAGAGTCAGGAATAAATGAAGAAGGAAGGTTGACGTTGGAACGAGCTTGCTCGATCGATCTTGTGAGGGCAGCTAGCTGGGCAGCTGTGAACTGTGAGAACTCATAAGGTGTAGGTTACGGTTAGAAGGACAGACCGACAGACAAACAAATTTGTGACATACGCTCGTAGACATTTTCGTTTGGTGCCTAAAATACGAACTTCCAAACAGCGTGGGTGGACCTCGAATTTAAGCGTCGTAACCGTAGCAGTAACCACTGTTCTTTCAGTGAAAAAAGCACAATCAACATCACTTCTTGGATGAAGTAAGTAACAAGCAGTGTGATATGGAAGGTTTTCCATTTGCCCCGCAGGACGTCATTGAAGCAATAGGATGGAAGATAACCTCCAATAAAGCGGAAGAGCAGTCATCGATAACAGATAAGGCTGTAGAAATTGACGAGCGCAAACCTAAAGTTTGTTCTTTGACAAGCGAAAATTGTTCTGATGATTTAAATGATGAAAATTGCGTTAAGGTAAAGCGTGCAAAAGTAGCAGAACGTGACGATGAGGCTTCTTTTGATGGAAAAGTTGTAAATAAGGATGCTTCGCCTTTTGTTAATGTGGGCGAGACGATGTCTGATGTGACGACCGGCAACGAAAAATGTATTGAAAAAACAAACTTTAAGAAGGAACTCGTTCCAGGAATTTTTCTTGAAGAACTAAAGTCCAATGAGTCTCCATTTAATATGAATTCTGTTTTATACTTTAACAATGACTGTTCAAGCAGAATAGCTATTTTGGGGAGTGCACATATGTCTGTTTTACGTGGCTCGGTCGAAATGCTCGGATATACTTTCGAGGCTTCAACAAATGAAAGCGGTAAAAGTACCAAGATAGTAAGCTCATCTGGGGAATGGATAAGCGCTCATGTTTTGCAAGCATCTTCTCTCTGCAATATTTCACTTGAAGGCAAAGAGTCGATGGCCGACGCAAATAGTTTTGACAATGTAGTGCACATGCGTTCTGTAGCTCTCGATGAAGCGCCCGTGATCACTTCCAAGTCAGAAAATGATTATAGCAAGAGAAAAACGTTTCAACTTGTGCCAGAGAACGTTCCGAAATTCTCGCTTTCTATCTCACAGAGTTGGGTGGATGCGGGCAACAGGGTATGCGATGAATATGTAAAATATGTTTCTCCACTGTGTTTTCAAGAAAACGTCACTGGCGAAAGACCTCAAATTCCTCCTCGCATTCTAGTTTGTGGTGCAAAAGGAGTCGGAAAGGTTTGTCTTTCAATGAAATATAAGATTAAAGAAAATATAACAGTTTGCCTCATTTCAATGATTTTTCTTTAAAAGTCGACTTGCGCCCGATATATTGTTAACCGACTTTTATCGCTGAAAAAATGCGCATGTGACAATGTTGCTTTCTTGGACGCTGACCCTGGTCAGCCGGAATTGAGTCCTCCTGGGATGCTTTCTCTAACTTGCGTGTCCAAACCATTACTTTCCCCTTCGCATGTTCACATGGTATGTGGTGAAAATATTGATGCATGCGCTTCCTCGCATATCGCGGCCTACTTCTTGGGAGATGTGTCAAGCAAGAGCAACCCAATTGAATACACTAATGCGATTTCTAATCTCGAAAAACATTACTTAGATCTAAGTGAAAGAAATCAACCTCCTCTGGTCGTTAATACGGACGGTTGGGTTAAAGGCATGGGGTTTGAGCTATTGATAGAGTTGGTACGAATAATTAATCCAACCATAATTATTCAACTACAAGGTACACGAAGAGGCAAAATGTTCGATACTACTTCACTCCGGGCGCCTTGGAGAGAAGTTTTGTGTATCGACACAGCAGGTAGCATTGGACTTCAGTACTCACAACATGATTCTACACCGTTGATGACACCGTTATGCGGTCCATCTCCAGCTCCCTCAAGAGTTGCTAGCATCAATAACCTTGCAAATTGTTATGAGGGTAATACATGCTCAAATGGAGCATTGACCACACCAACTGACTTCGGACCTTCAACAAGTAAAGTATCTGCTTCCGATTTGAGACGCTTACGCCTCGCAACTTACTTCTTAGGTGGTTCATCGGAATTCAATCACATCGGTGCTACAATGAGGCAATCCGGAATCGTTGACGCGTCAAAGGCGATCCCGCGAAATCTTTCATCGATGAAACCTTACCGCATCCCCTTTCGCTTCATCAACTGTCAAGTTCTTGAACATAATTTTGATATTGACATGACTCTGACAGCAATGAACGGAGGAATCGTTGGTCTCTGTTGCGCGGATGAATATGGTTCTGAAAAAAGAGATTTAATATCAAGCAGTTGTTGCTTCGGGCTTGGTATAGTTCGGTCGATAGATTACGAACAAAAATTATTCTATGTTCTTACTCCTGTCCCAAAACGGCAATTGAAAAAGGTGACAACTTTCATTAAGGGTAGACTTAGCCTACCTGTCGAATGCACCGATCAAAATATTTTCTCGCATACTTTTCCGTATGTATCTGACGAGGGCGTGACGTCGCCCGTTGTTGGTAATGCAGTTATGCGCGGGAGATCTAATCCAACACGAAAATTTTCCAGAAATAGGTGAATTCAATCTATTTATATGAGGGAACTGGAGAAGTTGCAAAAGTATTATTGTTTTGTTTATTGTTGTGCGTGAGTCTTCTCCCGAGGTTGATTTTCGTTTTCAAAAATATTTTCCAAGTTGAAGAAATTGTTTTAAATATTCTCAAAAAAAGTTTACCAAGAGGACCAGAGATTGAGTAAAGATGAAATTATTTGTCACAGCAAAGATACTCGACAAGAATATATTGGAAAGTTTTTATTTCCCAGTGGGAAATGGTATTAATTCCTTCAAATGGCTTGGACTCGCTGTTTCCCAACGAATCCTCGCAAGGGCGCCTAAAGGCGAGATATATCTTCGTGGCCTTTCGATTGTAAAGGATAGCCATATTTTGCCTGTCAACATTTGTGGTAAGCCGATTGAGAGATTTTTCTGCTTGTTCAAAACATTTACTCATTTGCACTACTGTTAAGGTTCATATTCATCATTTTATCACCCTTATGCTTCCGTTAACGAATATTTGAAAGACGGTGATACTGTGATCGTTGAGCTACGCGAAACATTTGAATTGGATGAAAGCTGTTTACCGATTCTCTCGTTATACTACAAGATTGCATTTTGTGTATATAATGGCCCTGATGACAAAGATCAACTCGAAGCTAAAGCAAATGAGATAATGACGGCTGATAATGTGCTTCGTTACAACAAAGAACATCAAGATCATTGTAAAAAAGTTGCACCCATGTTACTAGAAATGCGCAGTATTTTAAAAGGTCATCTTTATGACGAAAAATTAATTCGGGTTTCGACCGAAGAGGACTGGACCGTTATTTGTAGCAGTTTGTTGCAAGATACATTGCCTAATGAGAGGGCAGCCATCTTCGAGGTATTCTTATCACACTTTTCAGTGATTAATAACTTCTACAAGTAAGCAATCGGGCATTTTGTCACTTTTGAAACATATCTATATATGTTTAAGCATAATGTTCTTATTCTTAAACAGGCATTATGGAGCGATTAGCGGTGGGGGATCCAGTGCTACTATGGAGTACGTTGAATTTATTAAATTTATGACGGATTTGGGATTGTCGGGGCATGAGGATTTAGCAGGAAATATTGTTTCGAAAACTTTTGTTGACGAAGTAGGGAGTTTAGAGAATGAAGCCAGCCGTCCACAATTTGTTGCATGTATTATACGTTTGGCAAGATATATTTACATCCTTGCACCAAAGAGAAAGAAGTCGAAACAACGAGAAACAGCACGCGACAAATCTATATCGTACTTTAGATCAGCAACCTGTGCAGAGGCCTTTAATTATATTGTCCAAGATTTCTTCATACCTCTGTTAAATCATAAGTCAAACGATTTGTCAATTGTGTCTGTCCTTGGTAGCGAGGATGTGCTTTTGTATTTGTACGAAAAGAATGGCATATTGCTGAAAGTATTTGAAAAATATACATCAATTCAAGAGAAGGAAGAGTGCTCCATTTCTGACCAGACCGTTGACATACAAGAATTTACTCTTTTATGCAATGACGCTGGCTTGCTATCTTACTCAGGTGATGACGTAGTCGAACTAACCAATAAGGATATTCGCCAAATATTTGCCCTTGCTCAGCATGATACGGCCATTGACGAAAATGAACAGAAGCTGTCCGAAAATCAGGACAACGAGAAGAATTTACATTTACTTCAGTACGTTATTTATTTCGAATTTTCAGTAACCTTTGTACGCTTATAATTAATACGTTTGTTTTCAAATAGTATGGTTTATGCAGAGTTTCTTGAAGCTGTGGTACGAATTGGTATTTTGAAATGGACAAGTGATGAGACGACCGCGCTTGACAAAGTCAAAGAAGCCGTAAACTCTATTTGTTCCCTAGCGTGCTGATTTAAGATTTATTTAGTCACTTATGGTAGTGTTGGGTATTACAGTGAAAGTATGCTTGTGCTGGTGGATTTTGCATACATGTAAAATAAGTTTATTCCAACAGTCTCATTCGCTTTGACGAATCCAAGTAATATAGGAAAATACAGGGATGTACGTCCTTGTAGCAGCATGGAATGCTTTTCCTAACAAATGTAATCAACACAGCCACATCATCTTAGTTTTCTCGTTATTGATTTCACGGAAACCAACGGTTGAGAAGTATTCATAACTGAACAGCAAAGTATGGAAAATCAATGGGATTTCATGAATGTATTGAACGTACAATTCTCATTGACTATTTCGTGCGAATCTGCGATGATAGACGTACAAAAAATACAGATAAGAACAAAAGGACATTCATTTACACAATCCATCAAATAAATGTTTGGTAAAAAAATTCCTTTAATATTTGATTGTATACTATATATCCATCATATTCGCGAAGGTACCCCTAATTACAGAGTCATTAATCATTCTTCTTCCCTTCCTTCTTATTATCGAACTTTTTGTTCTTAAACCTCTGATAAACACCCGCAACAGCAGCATCAAATCCCACAGCATCAAAGTACCCATCAACGTCGAAAATTTTCCCAACGCTCCATGTCTGCTCTACAAAAGGCAAAAACTCTTTATTTTTCTCATCTGTTTCTCTTTGCTTCCTATCTTCATATTCGATAATCAAAGTAAAAAATTCGGTATATCTTGGAAACGATGTGCGAATTCGTAGTTTCTTGCTCTCCCCCTTAATGGGGTTCATGATGGCAATAGCATCCACATCTACGGTTACGAGTATCCACTGCAAAACCCCACTCAATATGAAGTAAATGGAACCGCAAACACCCAACAATGGCCGACTTTCAGGAAAGGGCACTGGTGCAAACTGAGCAACACTGGCAAAGAAACATGCGGTGGCCATAAGAATAAGTTTCACGTTACTCCAATACCCGTTTTCAGTGAGCTTACAGGTATCAAGTAAACTCGCGATGACTGTCTCATCGAGCACCTGTTTCACCTTCATGATATCACCGGTATCCACCTGATGAAGTTCGATGACTGCCTGCTCTTCCACCTGCTGCTGAGGCTTATCCGACACTGGAACCTTTTCCTCGTTGTTGTTGTTGCTCTTCTTCTTTCCCATCCTTTTTTTCTAAATGATATACGAACGTGTAGATATACTTTTTCTCGTTGAAATCTCTCTTAGAGAGATTGTAATAAGCACACATTGGTAACTCTTGGGAATCATCATCCTCCTCCTCATCCCCTCCTATCTTCGTACGTCCTACGGATACAAAGGTATCACCTGCCTTACCCCACCATACACGTGGAAAATAAAATATTTTGTCGCGTAGCTAATTTATACAAATGACCAACGGGTGGGAATGCCTTCACTTTTTCTCATTTGAGGCCTTCGCGATATCCACACACGGGACACGGGATCATTTTCTCTTTTTCCTACGCGGCAACTACACTACATGGCCTGTACGCATACACAAACACACAGACACACACACACACATCAATTTATATGCACCCAAAGCCTAAAACAAACACTTACACTTTTTTCTGGGACAAACGGTAAAAACTCCCGTGAAACAATCACCATGGCAGATCTCACTGCCACCCTTCTTGGGTGCCAAAACCCGGGTAAGTAGAGGAGAAATGTATGTCGTAGTTTGAATATTCAGTGAAGTGTTTGAGATTAAATGCGGTGGGGCATTTCTTCATGTTCGTAACGTCTACAGTTGTTGGTTACCTCAAAGTTAGAAAATATACGTTATGCGCGTATGGCTGGTAATGTCCTTTTGATTCCTCAACTTTCTTCGATTGATTTTTTCCTTTTGTAAACTTTACCTTTTATCAGTACGTTCACTTTGCTCTTTTACTTTTCAGACCCTAACATACGAAGTGCTGCCGAGGCTGCTTTACGAACCGCGGAAGAGCAAAACCTTCCTCAATTCATGATGGCTTTGGCGCAGGAACTCGCCGGAGAAGGAAAAGATGCGAATGGTCGTCAGCTTGCAGGTTTACATTTTAAGAACTTGCTCAGCGCTAAAGATTCGAGTATGAGGGAAGCAAAAACTTCGAAGTGGAAGGCGTTAGATGGTCAGGTTCGTGGGCCCATCAAGACTGTACTGATCGGAGCATTGCATAGTCAGGAAAAGCAGGCGCGTCATACTGCCGCTCAGGCATGTGCAGAAGTTGCGTCCATTGAACTACCACATGGCGAATGGGCAGAATATCTTCCTACGATTATGTCTAATGTCACAGAAAACTCTCAAGATGCAATCAAAATAGCGACGTTAGAGTGTCTCGGTTTCACATGTGAATTGCTTGCTTTTGAAGGGAATGAACTAAACGAAGGAGATACTAACCAAATGCTTACGGCAATTATCAACGGTACCACAAAAGAGCAAACAGATGAAGTGCGTTTAGCAGCTACTATTGCATTGCGCAATAGTATTTCGTTTACTAAGAAAAACTTTGAAGTACCTGCCGAGCGAACTATGATCATGCAGACAGTGTGTGAGACCACTCAATGCTCAAATGAAAATGTACGCGCTGCTGCATATGAGGTGCTTTCTTCAATTGTTTATTCTTTTTACGAGAAACTTCAGGAATATATGCAAGCTATTTTCGAGATTTCGTTTAATTCCATCAAATCTGATTGTCAGCTGGTTGCCTTACAAGCAATTGAGTTTTGGTGCGTTCTTTGTGAGACAGAAATGGAAGTGTTAGATGAAATAATGTCTGCCAAAGAAGCGGGATATCCCAGCGAACAAACGTGCAACCGGTATGTAGCTGCAGCTATGGAACACCTTGTTCCTTTGCTGACTAGTCACTTGTCACAGCAGGACGAACACGCGGAAATTGACGACGATATTTGGAATATGTCCATGGCTTCGGCGACATTGCTTGTTTTGGTCGCGCAAACAGTTGAAGATGCAGTTGTTCCCCTGGTCATGCCTTATGTATCTCAGAATATTCAAAGTCCTGAATGGAGATTTCGGGAGGCGGCAATCATGGCGTTTGCATCGATATTAGATGGCCCCAATAGCAGTTCTATAGAATCATACGTTCGAGAATCTGTCAGTGTACTATTAAAGAGCCTTCAAGATCCTCACCAAATGGTTAAAAGTGCTGCCGCATATTGCATTGGTAAGATTTGTGATCTGCATGTGCGAGCAGTTCCACAGGATGCTTTCCCACCGCTGGTACAAAACTTAATGGCTATACTACCGAAGGAAACGCCAGCTGTTGCCAGCCAGGCATGCGTCTCGTTGCATAATTTGGCAGCACAATTTTTAGCCGACGATCCGGACGCCCCTACCAACTTACTATCACAGTACATGGGTCCTTTACTTCAAACTGTTTTACAGACGACTGAACGTGAAGGATGGGACGAGGCGAATCTGAGAGTGAGTGCATACGAGACGGTGAATATATTGATTCAGTGTTCAGCTCAGGACTGCCGAGCAATACTTGCTCAAATGCTCCCTGTCATTATTCAACGATTGACTGCAACATTTAGTATGCAAGTGCTCACAAATGATGATCGTGAGGCGAAAGAAGGACTTCAAGGATTGTTATGTGGTGTTATCCAGGTCACCACTCAAAAATTGGGTAATGATGTAACACCTCACGCGGACAGTATAATGCAAAACATTCTTCAAGTTCTTCAGAGTAAGAGTGCATCTTCGCATGAGGAGGCATTTCTTGCTGCTGGTGCTCTCGCCGATGTTCTAGGCAGTTCTTTTGAGGTGAGTATTTTTCTCGCCGTTGCTAAGATGATTTTTGCCAACTTTGTTATTTTTTAAGAAATACGTTCCACATTTACATCAACCGATCTTGGCTGGATTGCGGAATCATGAGGCTTACCATGTGTGTTCTATTGCTGTCGCTACGGTAGGAGATCTTGCTCGTGCTTTGGAAGTAAAACTTCAACCATATTGCAATGATTATGTGACGGCTTTATTGGAAAATCTTCAAAACCCGATGCTCAATAGATCTGTGAAACCACCCGTCCTTTCTTGTTTTGGGGATATCGCACTAGCCATTGGTGGGCATTTTGAGCCTTATCTTCAGATTACTCTCATGATGTGCATGCAGGCTCAAGCTACTCAAGCACCAGAGGATGATGAAGACTTGATTGATTACGTCAATACCTTGAGAGAGGGGATTCTCGAAGCATATACTGGAATTACACAAGGGCTAAAAGATGGAGGCAAAGGGCAGTTACTTGCACCATATGCTGAAAGTATATTTGGATTTTTAGAAATGATACAAATTGATCCAAATAATGACGAAGCAATATTGAAGGCAGCGATCGGATGCCTTGGTGATGTTGCAAGTACATTAGGTCCCCGCGTGAAAGACTATTTACAGAAGCCATTTGTAACAGCACTTGTTGAAACGGGCATGAGTGATGGTGATGCAAATATAGTTGATACAGCTCACTGGGCTCGAGGAGTCATTTATCAAGCGATACAGCAGCAGTAACAGTTTGTGCTTCCAGCAGCTTTAAAATATAAAGTGACCTCCACGGCTAACATGAAAAAATTTCTTGTTTTTCCATGATCATTATGCCAAAGGGTCTCCTAAGAAAAAAGCCATTCTTTTCTCTTCGGACGCCATTATTGCTTTTGAAGTTTTGCACACACTCGAAGACTATCTCCGTAAAGCGGACGACTACGAGACTTGATCTATTCGCTGTTTAACCTGTCCATTATTGAGAGTGACAGGTAGAGCACCGAAAATGCAGAACATAAAGAATAAGTAACGCACTAGTTCTTCAAAACTTTTCTATAAACGTTTCCACAGAATATGTTTGATCTTATCATAATGATGCAGGACACGTGGTATCTACGCTATTTTGATTGCTCGGTTGGCAACTAATCACTTCAATCTGTGTTTTCTATCCAATAGCTAGACTCAGTAAAGATTTGATGCTTCACTATTATTCCATTAGACTATTCTCGAAAGGCCATCATACTCCAACCAGCAATATATCTCAAAATAGATGTAGTCTGCAAAATTATGACAACGGATCATCATTGAATCAATGATGATTGTAAAAGATATTTCTTTGCTAAATACTTTGAACATTAAGTGCTCTCAACGACTTTTTACAAATTAATGTACATTCTATAACAAAAATCTCTCATCCACGTGCAAGACCCAGATAGCAAATACGAGCGCGCAAATAGATGAACAAATCATGATTTTTTGAGGCAGCTTAACAAATAAATAATACGTTGAGACGTCTATATTTCTTGTATTTGGAAAATATATTTCCTTTTTTACAAGGTTGCATTTAAATGATTGTACAGCTGGCTGCGTTGCTTTTACGACAGATTCCGGCGATGAAATTTCTCGTAACAATACATTATCATAGGAACATTTCATGGTTGGACTTTGGGCGGAGTCCATCGACCTCTCAGAGCAAAGAACAGAATCGAGGCAGTAACCCATCTCCTTTCCATCCAAGTCAATGTGAACAATATGTACATTGACATCGACTTCATTTTTCTCAGATGAAGAATCTCCTAAAAGTACCTTTCGCTCCTCACGCGCCAACGCACGTAAAACGCGAAGAGAAATTGGTAGTCTGGATACATCCCCACCATCAAGCGGTATAAATTTTTGTCGAGAAGAAGCGCGTAACGACGTATATTCCTTAATCTCCTTTTCCTTCACCCATCGTACTCTATTCGAAAAGGTTTTCATATCATATCGTGCAGGATAAAATCTTATCCTCAACATGCCAATTTCTCTCTCCATTCCGATATCTTTGAGTGCCCACTGCCGGATAAATTCTGCATGTTTTCGTCTTCCAATCGAGCCACTCTCTATCGGTACATTTGGATAATTTTTGTAGATAAGATTCCTTTCCTCAGAATTTTCAATCCACGGCAACAGCAATGTAACTCTTTTTCTTAAAGTTTTTGAATTAGAAGAGCCATTGGTTTTATCCAATACCGGACCACCTATTCCAGAGTCACCTTCGTTACTTATTTCCTGACTTTCTCGTTCAAGATTGTGTTGAATCAAGTACAATGCACGATAAAGTGGATAACTTTGAATCGGTGGGGAGGCAACGGCTGTAATCCATATATCCTTATCCCTCGGAACATTATCTTCCACTGTTGACATGCTTACAAAGGAATCATCAAGACCTCCTCCGTTGCCACTATTTGGACTCGAAATAGCGCCGATTTTTTTAGTACTTGTACTCACAATATCTTTAGGATGATGGGAAGAATCCTTCTTTTCATCATTTTGTTGCATCATTCGAAATAAGAACATACCGGCACGCTAGTTTTTTGTTCAAATGATCCTACTTTTTGTTCAAGTTTTTACAAAAGAGGATGAAAGATTTTGCAATTCAGATCATACATTCAAAAGTCGAAGGGTTGAAATTGAACAGGTATATAATGTATTACGGGCTCTCTACCACACATGTCTCGGTATATTTGAGAGGTGAGAGATGCGGACTTTTTTCGCTTGCTGCATAAAGTTTTGGCGATTTCCCGTTATTCGTGATCGTGAGATTTATCGACATTTTGTCAATAGCGTTGTATTTTGAGTAGCATGATGTGCATATGTATAAGACCTATGTTATCCCCGTAGGCGTGATGTCCAAATGCTGGAGCAGAAAGAAGAAGTTGGCAGCTGGTGCATTACTGCTGACGATAGGAGAACAGCTCTGTCGTCGAGCAGATCACCCACACAAAGAACACGCGTATTGAAGAACGAGAAGTGAGTAGATAGATTTCACTTTTAATTAATAACAAAACAGCTGATTGGCTACAACGATAGCATCGAGCACGTATCTATATTACTAACAATTCTATATTTACTTCGTT